>ERZ1292629.29-Hain-H43-01um-R1-29-length-128664-cov-13_pt2 | contig 58701 bp, 46 predicted proteins | sample MGYA00564399_ERZ1292629 | MGnify/ENA primary metagenome ERZ1292629 (study PRJEB36523, sample SAMEA6512636) | groundwater metagenome | collected 2019-01-08 | study: AquaDiva: Metagenomics assemblies of 32 groundwater samples
CAGTAGCGTAAGTGATCTGACCGGAAGTGAGAGCGGAGGAAGTGGAGAGACCATTAAATCCAATAGTAGCTCCGGAGAGAGTGATTGGCCAAGTGGTGGAGATAGTAGCTTGTTTGGAGTTGAGTGAAGTTTGAAGATCAGTGCCGTTGAGTGAGAGAGTGCCGAAGAATGCGTTGGTGGAAGAAGCGTAAGTGGATGAGGAGAGAGTGGAGGAAGCATTCACCATGGTGGTTAGACCACCTAAGTATGATTGCGAAGAGTTTGGATCAAACCAGAATTTGGCAGTAGAAGTTGCGGAAGCGCCGGTTGCGCCAATAGCGATAACATCAGTTGTGTTAAGAGAATAATTTACATAAGTTGTGCCGAAAGCAGTTGATGTAGCCCAAGAACCTCCGCTTACACCACCTCCAGTACCGCAATCACTGGCGGCTGCTCCAATAAGTCCAGCAGAACTAATATTGAGACAACGAGTGGAAGCTCCTGCGAGAGATGAGATAGTGATTCCGCCAGTAGCACCATTAATAGCAAGAGCGGATGTGGTGGTAGTGGAAAGTCCATCAACTGTGGTGGTGGCGAAGTATAGGTTGCCTCCAGCGTTACGCATAGTCCATTGAGCAATGCCAACGCCAGCGGAGAGGGAGAGTTGAGGAGCGGTAGAAGAAGCAACAGTTAGAGTATAGAAGTTTGAAGTAGAGGTACCGATAGCCATTGATGTTGAGGTAGCTGATTGACCATTCCAGTTGTGAGTGAAGGCGTCGTATGAAGTTAATCCTGATGAACCACCTACACATGTTCCGCCGATTGCAAAACATCCGGCTGAAAGATTAATACCAACGTTTGAAGTAGTGGTGGCTTGACCGGAAATATTTAATCCTCTGACGGTAGTGGTACCAAAGCCACCGAGAGCGATTTCCAAAGCGGAGATTGAAGTAGTAGCAGTACCAGCAATAGTAGTGGTTGAAATATAAAAGTTTGTTCCATCATTTCTAAATGTAACTTGACCAAGTCCGGCTCCTGCAGAGAGTGAGAGTTGAGGAGCAGTAGAAGAAGCAGCTGTCAAAAGATATTGAGGAGTTGAAGTACCGACACCGAGCCAACCATATCTATTAAATGTAGAAAGGATAGTAGTGCCATCTGATGCATAGAAGTTCAAAAGGTTACCAGTCTGACTATTGCCCGCGGTGATGTTGATACCAGCGTCAGTACCAGCTTGAGTAGTGTCAATGGTAAAGACTGAGTTGCCGGAACCATCTTGAATGTTAACTGCAGTGGTTGAAGAAATATTTTGAGTGAGGCCTCCGTACCAAGAAATATTAAACATTGAGTTATCTGTCGAAGAAGAAATTCTGAAGAGGTCTTGATAAGTCGTATCGCCAGTGATACTCAACTTGGCCAATGGGTTTGAAGTGCCAAGCCCCAATCTCTTGTTAGTCTCATCCCAGAAGAAGTTTGATGCAGATGATGATTGTGAAAGAAGTCCAGAACCAGTTGATGAAGCAAAGATGATACCTCCATTGTAGAAAGTAGTGGTAGCGGTGCCACCGTTGGCGAGTGTATTTACAAATGCGGCTCCGCAAGTAGCTGAGTAAATGAGCCCGTTGGCATTTGTATTCAAACATCCGGCAGTGGTAGTAGCGATTGAGATAGCACCGGTTGAGCCATTAATAGAGAGAGCGGAAGTTGAAGTAGTGGCAGTACCAGCGACAGTAGTAGTAGCGAAGTATAGGTTGCCTCCAGCATTACGCATAGTCCATTGAGCGATGCCGGCGCCAGCGGAGAGTGAGAATTGAGGAGCGGTAGAAGAAGCAACAGTTAGAGTATAGAAGTTTGAAGTAGAGGTACCGATAGCCATTGATGTTGAGGTAGCTGATTGACCATTCCAGTTGTGAGTGAAGGCGTCGTATGAAGTGAGACCAGTAGCTGAAGTTAAGTAACCAGAGTTGTTGTTCCATTGTGAAATATCATTTGAAGCAAATGATGAAGTGGTGAGGTTAAGAGTGGTAGTAGAAAGATTGAGAGTATTGCTGTTCCATGCGAGGTTGAGACCAGCAGTAATGCGATTTGATGGAGTGGTGTAGAAAGTATTCCATTCTGTAGTGGAAGCTGAGAGAGGAATGATGTAACCACTTGCTAGTCCTGGAGTGAAGGTGTGAATACTGCCACTTGAAGTTATTGTGAGAGTTAATCCATTAATAGAAGAAGTAGCAAAAGTTTGAGAAGAACCAGCAAGACCGTTTAAAGAAGTAATACCACCACCGGAAGTCCCGCAACTTATTCCAACAGAAGTTAGATAACCACCTGAAAACTCAGCGCAACCATCAACAGCTCCTGTAATATTTAATCTATCAACCGCAACTGAATTAGTCCCTGCCCAAACATTGTCAGTATAAAGTTTAGCGATTGTTGTTGAAGCATCAATAAATGCATTGATGGCTGCCGTATCAAGACCAGTTGTGATACCTAATGTTGAAGTTGCTGTATTGACCCATTGTGATCCGTTAAAAAGCAAAACATCGCCGTAAGCGATAGAAGATATAGTCACATCAGTCAAATCAGAAAGATTTGCTACGTTTGACGTTCCGCCCCCACCACCTGAACTTCCTGACCCACCAGAGGATCTTCCGATTAGATCAACAATTCTATCGTTCTGACGTGTTATGTAATAATTTTTCAGATTGGGTGTAATAGAAGAAGTAAATGGCAGAGTTAAGAAATATTTTTTTAATTCTGCAATTTGTACATCTACATATTCTTTATCAGAACCAGCAACAACAACTGTTTTTGCTTGAGGATAATTTGTGACATTGTTAATTACTTGAATTGGATTTTTCTGAGCATCCACCAAAACTGTTTTATTATCAAATAGCCAAGGTTTAATAATTTTGTAAGTTGTATCCTTGACCCACCCAGAGAAAGATTGAAGTGTGTTTGAAGAAAATACAGAAGAAGCTAATTGACTATTGTTATTTGTTTTTGAAATAATTCCCCTTCCGAAAGCAAAAGTGAAAACTGATATCAAAACAAGAGAAGCTACGACAGCAATTTTTGGAAGTCTTTTAAAAGTTGAAAATCTAATAGATTTCTTTGCAGACTCTGATGAGATTTTAGAGACAAAAGTAGGGGTAATAAATGGGCTAACAATAGGAGTATTAATCTTTGCTTCTTCTATCTTTATGTTTTTTTTCAAAACAGGAAACAATTCCCTATTATCCTTATAATAAAAGGGTTTTATCCCTCTGACATCTCGGATGCTCGAGATATTTGATACAGTAGGCCTTGCACCAAAAAATTTCCTTTGCAAAGGTGATGAATACGTTTTTTTAGGAACTGGATCAATACTGATTTGGGTAGTCTTTTTTTCATCTTTTTCAATTTCTTTTATTTCAAGATTTTCTTTCCTATCCAGTTCTTTTAATTTCATCATTAAGCCGCCTTTTTTAAGTTTACGGGTCTTGAGAGTCTTCTTGTGAGAAATTAGATTTTTTTCTTTATGATTTAAAATCTCACTTTCCAAAACATACCAGCTTCTCCCAACGAGAGTTGCGGTAACCTTTTTCCCTCTACAAAGTTGCCCGATATAGTCACTTGCGTATCCGGTTACTTCAGCGGCGCGAGATGCCGAGATGTACTTCTTGCCTTTTAAATAAAGAGACTTATTCACCAACATATTATACTATCTCGGCTTGCCGAGATAAATCAAAAATGTGTGGATAAATTCATTATTTTTTTATTAATAGATTTTTAATAATTTTTTGTTTTTTAAATATAAAAATTTTATTAAATTTTTATAACAGTATTTAATATCTACCAATAGGCTTTAATCTACACATAGATTAAATAATTAACTACTAAAAAATAATCTAGCAAACTAGGACTGCAGATCCTAAATTTTGCTAATATTTTTTAATTAAAATATTAATGACTTATCCACATTATTAAACTTTCATATTCATATATAATTATGTATAGTTATGTAGTAAGGTTTATATATGTTTTATACTGTTATAGTATTATAAACAAACAACAAATTAAAAGTAATCAAATTAATAAAATGAGTAACTATATAACAATAAAAGATGCCTCCAAAATCTTAGGCGTCACAAAGCTCACATTAAGAAACTGGGATAAATCCGGTAAACTAGTTGCTCACCGCCACCCTTTCAACAACTACCGTGTATATAAAATAGAAGACATTGACAAAGTTTTAGAAATGATTGAGAATGATATTTTCATTATCAAAAAGAAAAAAGATGAAATTCGTAAACTTTCTGTCCGTCACTTAGAAGAAAACCCTTAAAACAAAGCTCTCCACTTTATATCAAATACGTTATATAAATAATCGTTTTCTTTAATTATATATCTTACTTTTTATTAAATTTATTCCCAAAACACAACCTAAATTTACTATTACAAACAAGATCCTTCTTGACCATAGAAATACTATAGATTTTGATAAAAAATGGCAAAATTTTTCTAAATGTTTAACAGCTTTTAATTCCCCTGCTCTAGATTTTTATTAAAAGAAAAACGACAACTTATACAATACAATTAGACCTTAAATCTTAGTAATTCTTCAAAATTTTTTCATGCTACCAGTAACATTAGTGCATTGAAATTAAATATTTTTAAAAAATTTTTAAGTCTAACAGCAAATTAACCTCTTTTTTAATGCATCTTATAAAACAAACTAATTGTACCCCATCAAATCCCTATGACAACCTCCCTTTCTGATTCAAATTTGAGTCTCATTTTTTCAGTATTTTACAATATTATCATACTAAAATCTATACTAAACGCTCAGCGTCTAATATTAGACGCTGAGCGTTTAGTAGTTATCCACACCTCAAAATACGTCTGTTTTTTATCCTGTTATACTTTTAATACAACCCAAATAATCACAAAAAGTATGCGCTACGAAAATTTTGCAGAAAAAGAATACTACCATATCTTTGGGAAAGGTATTGGTAAAGAAAAAATATTTATTGATGACAAAGACCGTATAAGATTTATTTTCTTAATAACACACCTCCAGTCCCCTACCCGTATATATAACGTATCTTGGTATACTGAAAGCTTCCTCAAAAAAGGATCATTCAGTACTCAAGAAAACCGGATAAAGAAGATACTCAAAAAAAGAAGTGTGGAACTCGTGGCCTTCTCTCTAATGCCAAACCATTTTCATATCCTAGTTCAAAACTTAGAAGACGGTATCCTCTCCGTCTATATGCACCGAGTTCTGACTGCTTACAGCAAATATTTCAATGCTAAATATAATAAAAAAGGTCACGTTTTTCATGGACCATTTGGAGCAGTGCATGTTAAAAATAATAACCAACTTTTGCATCTATCAGCTTATATACATAAAAATCCAAAAGAAATAGAAGATTGGAAAGATACTTATGATAAATACCCCTGGTCAAGTTATCAAGACTATATAGGATTGAACAGATGGGGAAACTTTTTATCTACCGATATAGTTTTAAAACAATTCAAAAATCAAGCTTTTTATAAAGATTTCGTATTAACTAGTGTAGCAAAAGAGTATTTTTAACTACCCTAAACTAAAAGTTTTTCAAAAATAGCCTTTAAAACATTAGGATTTGCGGATCCATTGGTAATTTTCATACCTTGTCCAACCAAAAACTGTAAAGCAGAAACTTTGCCATTTTTGTATTCCGAAACCACATTTTCATTTTCAGAAATTACTTTTTTTACTACTTTTATAAGGTCTTCTTCATTACTTTTTTGAATTAACCCTTCCTTGTCGGCAATAACTTTTGGATCTTTACCATTATCTATCATTTTAGAGAGAACATCTTTCACTCCTCTCGAAGAAAGCTCTCCTTTATTAAACATTAAAATAAGAGCTGCCAGATTCTTTGCATCTACTCCAAGTCCCTTCTCTCCTAAACTAGCAATATCACTCACTACATAGTTTGATAACAACTGAAAATCTTTACTAACAGAAAGTTGGCCAGCAGACTCCTCAAATAACTCACCAAGTTTTTGATTTGAAATATAAAAATCAATATCGGTCGCTTTTATAGCATACTTATTATTAAATCTTTCTCTTTTTTCCTTTGGTGTCTCTTTGAGTTCTTTACGCAAAACTTCCTCATTAAATTCAACCAATTCGCTTAATTTGAGCTCAGGTAAATCCGGATCAGGGAAATATCTATAGTCATGCGAATCTTCTTTGGACCTCTGAGAAAAAGTGATTTGTTTTTTATCATCCCAACCCCTAGTCTCCTGAGCCACTTTTCCACCCTTTTCTATAAGCTCGATCTGTCTCTTTATTTCATATTCAATAGCTCTTTCTGCTGATCTGAAGGAATTTAGATTTTTAACTTCTACTTTCGTCCCTAATTTTTCGCTGTCGCTTATAGAAATATTTGCTTCAAGCCTCATCTCCCCTTTTTCCATATTGGCCTCAGCGACTCCTAAATACTGCAAAAGCAACTGTAATTCTTGCCCAAATTTGACCACTTCAGCCGAGGAATGCATCACAGGCTCAGTCACAAGCTCCATAAGAGGTACTCCAGCCCTATTAAAATCAACTAGACTATATCCATCACTTTGTTCTGATTCATCGGTGTGAGCAGATCTAGCTGTATCCTCTTCCAAATGAATTCGTGTTATTTTAACACCAGCAAGTTCGCCTCCGGAAACTAAAGGATTTTTATATTGGCTTATTTGATAACCTTTAGGAATATCAGGATAAAAATAATTTTTACGGTCAAACTCTGAAAAATCAGCAAGTTTACCGCCAACTGCCAGACCTACTTTCAAGACATGCTTAACCGCTTCTTTATTTATCACAGGGAGTGTCCCTGGATGTGCTAGGCAGACCGGACAAATATTTACATTCGGCCTTTTTTCATCCGTATCATTTTTGCAAGAACAAAACATTTTAGTTTTGGTTTTAAGTTCTGCGTGTATTTCCAGACCTATTGTTGTTTTCCAATTCTTTTCTTTATCCATAATATAAGGAAAATATAAGCTAATTTTGGTTAATTTGCAAAGCTTTATTCGCCATTTCTATGGCCCCCTTTTTGGTTTTAGCCACTGCAAACCAGCCTTTATCAGCACAAAACACAGCTTCTTTGACCCCTGAGACTGATATTAAAGCTTCATCTCTCTGGCCCCACCAGTCTTTTGGGAATTTTATCCGGTCAGAATTATAGTCCTTCAAATTATCCTTAGCCACCTGAATACTCCAATATTTATCAATTCTTGGATAAATCACGAATTTAATTTTTTTATTCTCTGAAACAGCTTCGTGCCAATCTACGTTGCTTTCCAATATTAAAATTTCTGGATTATTTTGTTTTTCGATAATTCTCTCTGTTTCCTTTTTACCTAGAATCAAAGCTTTAGCCCAAGCGATTTCTCGAAGCAATATTTCTTTGGCAAAATTCATCGCCTTTGCAAATTGCTTATCGGCTGATAATTTATTTTCCTGCCAAGTAGGATTAAAATTACAAATCATATCACTTGTCCTGTGCTCAATTACATTCAATTCGTTCACTTTGGAAATATTTACCCCATTGTCCATAGCATCCACCGGTATTACCAAATTTTTCTCTACTCTATCTGCAATTTCCCCACTCCCACAAATACCAGCCCCATATTTTTTCCAAACTGTGCCAAAAGAGGCGTATGGTATACCATTTTCTCTCTTCCCGGCACCACCCTTTTGGTGATGGTCAAACTTATTTTCGTCAGGATTATAAATATTACCGACATCGACCACCATATCCGCTTTACCAATCACTTCCTGGTCTCTAGTCCGGATTATTTTCAATTTCTTCCCTTCACTTTCAGCCCAAAGCGAAAGAGTAGCACAAGCAAAAACGTCATCAGCATGAAAATCACCGCTGTGTATAGCCACAGTAATTTTATTTTTAAATATATTTATTGGCATTTTTGAGCGGAAAAAACTTTCATCTTTTTTTCATATTCAATGACAGTACGTACTAGCTCGGCATGACTCCAAGTGAGTGGTGTGGCCGATATAGGTTCACCAGTATAAGGGTTGAGCTGTTCGGAAAGCATGCTTGAATTGGCAAATTTTACAACCCATTCTATATCTTTGGCTACATCTTCAAGCTCATTTAAAGAATTAGCAATGGCTATTTTATACTGAGTAAGCCAGAGGGTAGTCACAAACCATGGGTTACCGGCTGAATCACCATCTGTGTGGTCATACATGTCTCCTTCATAACGTGCAACACCACCAATATTTATACCCCTTTTCAATCTAGCACTCAAAATTTTAAAAGCCTCTTTCATCCGCGGATCATCACTAGAGACCACCCCAAAACGAAAAGCACCATAAAAACTGCTGGCATCCAAATTTATATTTTTTTCCAATTTATCACCAGTAAGCTTGAAAAAATACTTTCCATTTTCATCCCAAAGATTAGTTAAAATGGCTCTGCGCAAAACTTCTGCTTCTTTATAAAATCTAGCCGCATCATCTTCTTTACCTAAAGTTCGAGCAAAATTGTGCGCCGCAATCAGCCCACCATAAACCACAGAAGCAGTGAAGGTTGAGACGACATATTGTTCCTCCCACAAATCATAACTCGGCAGAGGAAGCCCTGAATGAATGTCTTTGTAATGAATCAAAAAATCCGCTGCTTTTTTTACAAGACTATTATAGACACTTTCTATAAATTCCAAATCTTTAGCTCTTATATAATGCTCCCAAAGACCAGCCAAAAGAATGGCGGTCTCATCTTCTTGAATAGCCAGCTGTCTTTTACCATCTTTAACCCATGGATGCCACGAGCTCCCTAGAGAGTGATCCGGCTGATATTTGTGCAAGGCGTAACCTTCTTCAGTCAAAATATCATTAGCAAAATCATAAAACTTCTTGGAGACATCATGAAATCCTGCCAAATCAAAACTCCAAGCAGTGAAGCACGCGTCTCTGGGCCAAATATATCCGTAAGTATCTCCACCATATTGCACATTGCCAGAGTCGGCCGATGCCAAAATCCCTCCCCGGTTATCAGAATGTGCTCTCATCACTAAAAGAGAATCATAAAACAAATTTTTAGCTTTTTCCGATAAACCAGGGAAAGAAATTTCAACCTGACTTATCCAAGCTTGCCAAAAATCTTTGGTAGATTCCACCAAGTGTTCTGGAGATTTCACGAAAACATATTCCAAAAGTTCACAAACTTCATTATAAGTCTCACCGGCCATCACCCAATAATACAAAGTTACCGAACTGTTAGGTTTAATATCTCTCTGCCAACTTACCACTGAGTCTACCACCCCGTGTTCAATAGGATTTTTTGATAAAACTCCATCTTCTGCATCTCTCCAAGTACCCTCTTTGCCTTCAATACCACAAAATCCGATACTGTAATCGTCAAAAGGTTTGTTATCACACATCCCTCCAACCAAGAAAACCCTTCGCCCTTTATAATGAATTATAGATTCAATGGTACTAGAAAAATAAGCGGTATCGGCATGATTAGTGTCTCCTATTTTGAACTGCTGATTGAGAAATATTTTTATATTGCGGGCCCTGGAATCTTTATTGGTCAAAGTGATTTTCCTAAGGAAAATATTTTTCTCGTTGTAAACTACGTCAGTTGATTCAACCAAAACTTTCGTTCTTTCGTTCAAAGCTGTCATTTTGGAAACCATAGAGTTGCGTTCATATCTTATATCTACATTCCATTCTCCACTGCTTATCCAATTCATTTTGTTATCAACGAAAACCCCAATCTTGTGCATTTGGTTTGACCCGATATGATTTTCTTGCCCAACATAAGGGAAATAAAAATCTCTGACTTGTCCGAATTTATCGAAACAAACCAAAGTGTTGCCATTTCCTAAAACCATTGAGCGTGCCATATAAATATATTAACACAAACTAAACTTCACTAAATCGCAGGGGTTTGACTCTGTGCACAGAAACACCATGTTCTTGATTTTTTTTGGCTGCTTCGAGGCGCAAACGCATATCTTGCATCACATTCATATAAGCAATGAAAGCTTCATAAGGTGATTCATATGGAGAAAAATATTTGTGCACATCACCGTCATTCCAAAATTTGGTGCACATATAATAAAAGTGGTCCGAAGTTTGCAATTTCCTCCAATCTTCGATAAGTTCCGGATCGTCAATATGTATTATCTCTTTACCTAAAGCATAAACAGTATCCAATGCTTCTCTTTGCAAATCATTTGATATCCAAGCCGACAAATCTCGCTCCGTGTCAGCCCAAGACACATGGAAAGGCACATCGAGCTCACCCTTGGCTTCATATTTGTCTATGACTTCCGATGGAGTGGCAAAATTATTGTCAGGATTTTTTAAAATCTCCGCCGGCAAATAACGCAAAAAATCAAAAATGCCAGTGTCTTCCCACTGATGCTCACCAAAAGTCTCATAATCCATAAAAAGGTTTATACTATCGCCGTTACCGTTGTGAGAAGAAACCCAGTCGGCAAACTTTGGTGCAGTCAGTGGCCAACCTTCCCAACTTCTCTGACTAAACCTAAAGGCTACGTCATCAGAAAGACGATAATGTTTGAGCAGAAGTTTTATATTGTCGCTACCCACTGGTTTGTAAACAAAAGCCGGACTGCGCCAGCCCAAAATATGATCAGCCCCTTCAGCCAAAATACCTTTGTAGCCCATCTTCTCGGCCATCTTGGCTATTTCATTTGAATAAATAAGTTCAGTATTACGAAAAACAGAAGGTGTCACTCCAAACAAATCGTGGATTTTTTTTCTATGAAGGGCAACTTGTTTTATAAATTCTTCTTCATTGTAAACCGAAGCTAAAGAATGATGATAAGTTTCCGAAAGGATTTCAACGTTACCTGTATCAATTAATTTTTTGAACGATTCTATAACTTCCGGTTTATATTTTTCAAATTGTTCCAAGGCCACACCAGAAATACTGAAACTAACTTTAAATTCCGGATTGTTTTTTATATTTTCAAGCAAGACCGCGTTGGCAGGTAAATAACATTTACGGGCCACTTTTTCTACGATGGCTTTATTATCCAAACTGGTACCACTTTCGTCGTTAAAATAAGAGCTATTTTGACCAACATCAAAGACTCTGTACTTGCGCACTCTCAAAGGCTGGTGAACTTGGAAATAAAAACATACCGAAGGCATTGTCTAAAGAATTATACACTGAGATGAGAGATTCTGCCGCCTTTTTCCAGTGGATAGCCTTCACTTCTTCACGGCCATTTACAGAAAGATGATTTTTTAATTTATGATGACGTAAAACACTTACTACTTTGTCGGCCATATCATCAATATCCCAAAAATTAGATTTCAAAACACAATTAACCACTTCACTCACACCTGATTCTTTTGAAATTAAAACAGGGGTATCAGAAATCATACATTCAAGTGGCAAAATACCAAAAGGTTCCGAAACAGATGGCATAACATAAATATCTGCTATTTTATAAATAGCCGCCAACTCTTCTCCCCGCAACCAACCACAAAAAATAAATTTACCTGACATGCCACGTTTCGAAACTTCTCGTATCATATACTCTTCCATATCACCGCTTCCAGAGACTACAAAATAAGTATTGGGTTCGTATTTCAAAATTCTTTCTGCCATATAAACAAAATAGTCTGGTCCTTTTTGTAAAGTGATGCGACCAGCATATAAAACTATTTTGCCACCGCTTTTTTTAATTTGACTCAATCCTCCCGTTACATCTTTATTAGATTTTGTGAATTCTACGCCATTATGAACCACTTTCACTTTATGAGGAGAGATACCATATTTCTCTATAACTTTTTTTCTGGTACGAGCAGAAACAGCTACGATCATGTCAGCTCGTCTATAACCCTCAAGTTCAATATTATAAACCTCTTTATTAACATCATCTCCTGCACATTGGTCAAACTGAGTAGCATGCACATGCACCACCAAAGGCTTCCCCGAAGATTCTTTGGCCGCAATACCAGCTGGATATGTGAGCCAATCATGAGCATGGATAACCGAATGTTTATTCTTTCTGGCGATAGCCGGAGCTTTATCGGCATAAGCTTTCACCCTCTGCATCAAACTTCCGGACACGTTTTCAGGTAAGCCATACTTCCCCATCTTAACAGCATCCGAATGACTTTGATAACCGGAAAACATACTTTTGATTTGTTTTTCATCAAACATTTCAGACTCATTAGCAAAAACCAATTTGCACCACGGCACCTTGATTGGAACTTTAACAGGCAAAACGAAAGTCAAATCAACTCCACTTGAAGAAAGTGCTTTAGAAAGACCTTCACAAGCAACGCCTAAACCCCCGCTATTGAATGGCGGAAACTCCCATCCGAACATTAAAACACTTGGTAATCTAAAATTGGCCACTTTTTTATGGTTTGCTTTTATTTTAACACAATAAATGCGCCCAGAATAAAAGAAGTGGAAAACTAATTACTTTTTTCGTTTATAACAGCCGTTTTTTTGAATCTCAAATTAAAAAGTATAGGTAAAATAGATAAAACAACAATAAGTATGACTATTTGGGTTATATATTTTTCTATTCCCGGTATAGTTGTTCCTAAGAAATATCCCAAAAGAGATAAACCCACCGCCCAAAGGAAAGCTCCAACAATATTGTAAATGAAAAATTTTCGATAACTCATCTTGCCTACCCCGGCCAAAATAGGTGCAAAAGTTCTGACGATAGGTGTAAAGCGCCCGACAACCACGGTCACCGCCCCATATTTTTCATAAAATAATTTGGTTTTTTCTAAATATTTCTTGTTGAAAAACAAAGAATCTTCTTTAGTAAATATTTTTTCACCAATTTTATTACCAAACCAATAACCAACATTGTCTCCAAGTATCGCCGCAGAAGCCACCACCAAAACCAACCAATATATATTGAATAAACCCTGCGAAGCGAGTAATCCGGCGGTAAAAAGGAGAGAACCTCCCGGCAAAAAGAAACCAAAAAAAAGCCCGGACTCAGAAAAAATTATAGCAAACAGACCCAAATAACCTGTTATCTTCACCAATTCCATTATATCAATATGAAAAATATCCATCCCGTTAGAAATAGAAGATTACACACCATGGTATGCTTTCTTTTATTATATTTAATCTGCTAATTATAGCTTTCATAATCTTAATCTTTGTGATTTCTAACGGGATCCATTGCTGGCAATTATATCATACCTATTTTATTTCCCATGGCAGTTTTTATATTTAACCGAAGTTCCATCTGGTTTTTTGGCACCACACCAACATGGGTCATTTCTACCAATGTTTTTACCATCTGGTCCGGCTCCCCCCTTAATGTAAGGGGGGTTGGGGAGGTTAGAATCAGTGACCCCAGTGATTTTAAGTGCTTGATTTTTTGCATCAGCCATAGCTTCAGCGACGGCTGACATTTCTTTTTGTTCATTGGAAATATCACCAAATTCTTCCAATTTTTTCATATTTTCAACAATAGTATTTTCCATATTTTCCTCCATTTCTTTGAAAAGTTTCAAACCTTCTTTTTTGTATTCAACGAGCGGGTCCCTTTGACCATAAGCACGCAAATTGACCGAGCTTCGCAGATAATCCATCATCTCCAAATGGTCCACCCAAAACATATCAAATACCTGCAATTTGAGACTACGTATTTTTTCATCAGTTTCCTCTGTTAATATTTTTCTTCTGCGTTCATAAAAAGTTTCTCTCTGGAAGTTTAAAACATCATCATATTCAAGGATGTGTTTGCGAGCATCAAAATTGAGACCTTCAATTTTCTCTTGAGCACTCTCAAGTGACCTGGTGATGAGTTTGTTTTCAATAGCTTCATCTTCGGGGATACCGAGTCGGCCCATCATGTTTTTGACAGTATCAGCGGCAAAAACTCTCATTATATGGTCTTCCATCGAAACGAAAAATTGAGTCTCCCCAGAGTCACCCTGACGGCCCGAACGGCCTCTGAGCTGGTTGTCTATACGTCTGGCATCATGACGTTCGGTACCCAAAACGAAAAGCCCACCCAAATCTTTCACTTTTTCATAAGCCTCTTTTACGAGGGGTACACCACCAAGTTTGATGTCCACACCACGGCCAGCCATGTTGGTCGCCACAGTCACCGATCCAAAACGGCCGGCCTGAGCGATGATCTCACCTTCCCTCTCATGATTTTTGGCGTTAAGCATTTCAAAAGTGATACCTTCTCTCTTTAAATATTCCCCCAACAATTCATTTTTCTCAATAGAAATAGTACCGATAAGCACTGGCTGACCGGCTTTTTGCAATTCTTTAACCTTCCTAGCGATAGCCAAAAGTTTGCCATTTTCGGTCTGAAAAATGAGGTCATTTTTGTCGTTTCTGGCCGGAACTTTGTTGGTAGGAATAGCCACCGTATTAAGACCATAAACTTTATAAAATTCTTCACTGGAAGTGATAGCGGTACCAGTCATACCGCTAAGCTTTTTGTACAATCTGAAATAATTTTGATATGTGATAGAAGCGAAAGTCCGGCTCTCTTTTTGCACACTGACGTTTTCTTTAGCTTCTATAGCTTGATGCAAACCTTCAGACCACCTACGGCCCGGCTGGAGTCTACCTGTATAAGGATCAACGATAATCACTTCATCATCTTTAACCACATAATCTTTATCCAACTTATAAAGCGCTTTAGCTTTGATTGCAGTTTCTAGATGATGCACTAGTTTTATACCACCTTCGGCATAAATATTTTGCAAACCCAAAATTTCTTCCGCGCGACTTATCCCATCATCAGTGAGGAGCACCGCATGCATCTTTTCATCAACAGTATAATGCTCGGTTTCTTTAAGTTTATCGGCCACCGTGGCAAATTTCTTATACATGGCATCCGAATCTTGCGCCGGCGCCGAAATAATAAGCGGAGTTCGCGCTTCATCAATCAAAATAGAGTCTATTTCATCTATCACCGCGAAATGATGCTTCTTTTGCCTCACTTTTTCATATTTGTATTCAAGGTTGTCGCGCAGATAATCAAACCCAAATTCGCTGTTAGTACCATAAGTGATATCAGCTTCGTAAGCTTCCACTCGGCTTACCGGTTTCAAAAATTCATGCACGATATGATAACTTCCCTTCTCATCTCTTTTTTCATCCGCCGACTTGCCCGACAAAGCTTTAGCGACGTCGGGAGCTTCAGCGGAGGAGGACAAATCTTCAACATACAAAAAACTACTTTCATGAGCTATCACTGCCACACTCAATCCGAGTGCCGAGTATATTTGCCCCATCCAAACTGCATCACGGCGAGAAAGATAATCGTTAACCGTCACCACATGTACTCCTTCACCTAAAAGTGCATTGAGATAAACCGGAAGAGTAGCTACCAAAGTTTTACCTTCACCGGTGCGCATTTCAGCGATGCCTCCTTTATGCATCACGATACCGCCCAAAAGTTGCACATCAAAATGTCTCTCGCCAAGTGTTCTCCTAGCTGCCTCCCTCACACAAGCAAAAGCTTCTGGTAAAATATCATCCAAACTTTCACCTTTTTTTAATCGCTCTTTAAATTCAGCTGTTTTGTTTTTCAGCTCAATGTCAGACAGTTTAGAAATAGCTTCCTCAAAACCATTTATAATAGGAATTAAAGGCTCTATTTCTTTGATATAACGACTACTCCCATCTCCGAATATTTTGTTCAAAAATGACATATTGGCCCTATCTTAACACAAATTAACGTCTTATTTAAGCTTTGGCGGAGCTCCCCTTCCTTAAGGTAAGGAAGGGGTTGAGGGGAAGGTTAGATAAACAAAAAGCCCGCCGAGAGGCGGGTTTTTCGTAAGTGGGACAAAGAGCTATTTCTACTAGCGAATGATTTTGTGAAAATGAATTTTCAGAAAATCTGAGCGACGTAGAAACAAGCTTTAGCTTATGCTCTTTTCTTAGCTGTTTTCTTTGCTGCTTTTTTCTTTTTTGCTGCCATTTTAGTTTGTTCCCGATCTCGCACGTGCGGGATCAGAATAGATTATTTTTTTAAGTGCGCACTGCAGAAATTATTTAAAAAATATTTTCTGAGTTCGCTACAAAAAATTTAATTAAAAATATTTTGTAGCATTCGACCTACATCAATTATCGCTCTAAAAAAAATTTAAGTAAATGATTTTTTACAAAAATGTGTGGATAACTAAAAATTATTTTTAATATAAAATTAATTTCAAAAAAAATTTTAAAAATAATTTTCTTGCAAGACGAGCCTCAGAAAATTATTTTGTAAAAATTTTTTTAAAATTTAAAATTAAAAAAATATCAGACGATTAATCTGATATTTTTTACGTTGTCGCGCGGCCGGCGGAAGCGATCTCCAAAACAAATGTCTATGTGAGTGCGAACCGCCGGCCACGCCACAACACACTATAATAATAACTCACCTAACTCTGTCTTACAACAATAGAAGAAAAAGGGCGGAGCTCCCTTCCCCTGCATCTAGGGGAAGGGTTTGGGGATGAGGTTTTTTAAAAACGAAAATGCCACCGTTAGGTGGCGCTTTCGCAGACATTCATTTGTGTGGAAATAACAATTGCCACACTCACTCTACCAGTATATCACAGACTATGATTTATTGCAAGTAAACTGTGGAAAACCCAAGGGCAGTCCTTAATTGCCCCGTTTCCAAGGACTGTCCTTGGAATTTAAGGGTTTCTGCCTGCCTTTATCTCACTTATATAGTATTCGCCTTGTTCTTTAAAGGTAGGGTTAGATTTTATGATTTCTTGCAATGTAGTTATAGATTCTTCCCTTCTACCCGCTTGAAGGTATGCCGCGGTCAAAGTAATGCGGTGTTGCATATTTGTAGGGTCAAGTTCAATCCTTTTTTTAGCTATCGTGATTATCTGGTCAAACTGTCTGACAGAAAGAAGCACTGTCAGATACCTGTCATCAAACATCAGCGTCTTCTCCGGCACAGTGCTCAAGATTTCATCAGAGAGAGATTTGTTGCCCACAGCAAGCAGAGTGATGCCATAAATAATCCGAGCTTCCCCATATGAAGTATCAAGTTCATAAGCCGTCTTGGCCGCCATCACAGCTTCAGCCGCCTTGTTAGTGACCAAAAGGTTATTTATAAGTTCAAAATATATTTGTTGTTTTTTAGGAGAAAATTTTTGAGCTTCATTTAGCTGTTCGATCGCTTTGTCATACTGACCAAGTCTGGAAAGGAACATGCCATAAAACAAACGGTAACGTGCGTCGCTTGGCGCCACGACCAATTGCTTGTTGAAAGATTTATCAATCAGATCAACTAGCTGTTGTTTGATTTCAGTAGGAGCACTTTGATTTCCAACTACAGTTATAGCTGTCTGGGAAACATGTTCCAAACTTTCAGAAAAACCCATACCACCACCGGCAAAAGGTTTGGTGTATTCCGCTATCGTCCCTATTTTTCCTTGACTGTTCAATTGCAAGACAGCCAAAAGATCTTTGTTTTGTTTCCATGGCAAATAAATGACGAAATAAATCACAAACACTGCAAAAATAAGTACAAAAGCTTCGGTGATAGGTTTCAATTTTTCGTTATCAAATATCTTGGCTATTTTTGCCGACATTTGGTCCCAAGCAGAAAATGGTGTATCACTCGCATAAAAATGCATATAAGCAAGTACGGTGAAAAACAAAATATAACTACTAGTTTGATCAAAGACGAATATGTTGTTGAAAAAATAGGCGGATACGAGACCGAGAACCACCGCCTTTTCTTTATTAGACAAATTTTCCTTTTCAGATTTAAAAATATAATAGAGCAAAGCCACAAATATAGATAAGTAAGAAAGCAACCCCAAAGCGCCGCCAGCGATGAGCCAGTCGAGCGGAGTACTGTGTGCCCTGTCAAACCAAGCTTCTTGGCCATACATTCTTGGATCATAATATTTGTTGAAGACAAAATTGAAACCTTCTTGACCCCAACCCAAAATCGGCCTTTCTATAAAACCTTTTATGGCCATCGGCCAGACATAATAACGGCCTTGAGTTTCAATTTCAGATAAAGAAAGATTAGCAAACCTGCCGAGCACCGGACTGTTTTTTACAAATGAAGTATTTTTCAAAGCAAAAAATAATCCTACGAATATGATAAGTCCCAAAAGTCCTGCTGTAGCCACTTTCCTTACCCCATCGCCTTTCTCGGACTTAATGAGCATATATATGAGAGCGACCAATGCTCCGCCCAAGAGCCCCAATATTGCGCCTCTGGTGGCGGTGAAATAAAGAATAACGATATTCAAAAGAGCGACGACTCCGAGCAAAACTTTCTGCCAGGTTTGTTTGAGTCTCACGAAAAGTAAGCTGGCCAAGAATATATGAAATACCATATAGATACCGAGATAAGCGGCGTTGCCGAGTGTACCGTCAACTCTGACACCCCCTTGATTGATGGTTATTTTCCCGGCCAATTGCATAAAAGAATAAATAGCCATAATGACAGAGACAACCAGAGTGGTAGCAAAAAGTCTATTCCACAATTCTTTAGTCTTCAAAACAGATGCCATCACGACGAAATACGCTCCAAGATGCAACAAAGTGATGTACCCTTCCATTCTTTCAAAATTGCTCCAAAAGGCTTTGAAAGAATTTATAGCAAACAAATCAGCAAAAGCCATGACTACCAAAAACGTAACCAAAGCACCGAGTATCCAAGAAAATTTGGGCCGGTAAGATTTATCCCTCACTGCCAGCACCAAATAGCAGGCAAAAACGATTTCTACCAAAAGGCGGAAAATGAAAGCTTTACCGGTAATGAAAGGGAAAAAGAGCGAGGAAGCGACGACCAAAGGCACAAAAGGGACGGCAAATAGACCTGCTAATATAACGTACTTAAGATGATTGTTTGACATAGCGATATAATATCACAACCAAAAAATAATAAAAAATGACAAAACACCCATCTGATTTTCTAATACCCGGCCAATTCTCTGAGTATTTTATCTGAATATTCAAAGTCTTTTTTAGGGACAGCCATCACATAAAAATGCGGATAAATAAAATCCAGCAAGTGGTCAAAGAGATTGTCATTCAAACGAAAACCCCTGACTTCTTTCACATCAAAACCAGCACTTTCAACTGTTTTTATTAAAGTATTTCTGGTGAAAAAGTTTATATGCGAAACAGCCATACTTCCGCGAAATTTACTGAAATGTAAAAGTGAGACGAATTTAGGAACACACGGCACACCTAAGATTATGAAGCCCTCAGGTTTCAAGTATTTTTTTATTTTTATCAAAAATTCATGCGGTGAAAAAAGATGCTCAATGATATTGTTAGCAAAAATCGCGTCAAACTTTTCTTCTAAAACGAAACTTTTTGACTCAATATTCCCTACTCTAATATCCAAACCTTTACTCTTTCCATATTCAACCTCTCCTTTATCTATAGTCACCCCCACGCTTCCCTTGCCAAAATGGACTAAGAATTCGCCGTATGAGCAACCAATATCCAAAACTGATTTTCGAGTTAAATCAAAAGTTTTGACGATATTTTTGAAAGTCTTAGATTTAGCGATATTATCAAAACGATTTTGTATATTTGGGCCCATAAATTTGTTCTGGCAATAAGTTTAACTATACATTACTATAATAGCTATGGAAAAGTATAAAAACAAGTTCATCTCTCTTTTGCACTGGAGCGAAAAGTACACCAAAACCGATATGGTCTACCTGACCAAAAACAGTTTTTGGATCAATGCCAACACAGTCATCACCAGCATTTTCGCTTTCGCTATTTCAATCGCTTTCGCCAGACTGTTACCAAAAGATATATACGGCACCTACCAATTCGTCATATCTATTTCGGCTATTATCGGCTCTTTCACTTTGACCGGTATGAACACCGCCGTCACCCAAGCGGTGGCCAGAGGTTTTGAAAAAGTTTTCCCAGAGTCAGTACGCACTCAAATCAAATTTGGTATGATACCCGCTATTCTCGGTTTGGGTTTTTCTCTGTACTATATTTTAAATCAAAACTCAGTTTTATCTATCTCACTTATCGCCGTCGCTATATTATTGCCTATAGCCAACGCGCTCAACACTTGGGGAGCGTTCCTTAGTGGCAAAAAAGAATTCAAAGATTATTTCAAATACAGCCAAATTATAAATATTATTTATTATGGAGGCACAACGTTGGTTATCTTGTTTTTGCCAAAAGCATTATTTTTGATACTGGCCAACTTTATACTAAATACCATTGCCAATTTTGTAGTCTACAAATTAATCATCAAAAAACACAAACCTAATGACAACAACGAAGAAGAAGCTCTCTCCTTCGGTAAAAAATTCAGCCTTTCAAATATCCTACCAATGATTGCTCTCAATATAGACAATATTGTTATCTTTCACTTTCTTGGGGCAACCAATCTTGCCATTTACGCTTTCGCCTCAAATATCCCCGACCGGCTTGGCGGATTGCTCAGACCTATATCAATGGTCGCCTTCCCCAAACTTGCCGAGCAAGAACCGAGTGACATAAAAGCGAACATTTTTAAAAAAACTTCTCTTCTTTTTGTCATTTCTTTGGCAGCAGGATTATTTTATATACTGATTGCACCTTTTATATTTAAAACATTCTTTCCTTTTTATATAGAGTCCGTCAAATACTCTCAGCTTTATGCTCTTGCTATAATTTTAGGCGTCACGAGCGGTTTGCCGATGATAGCTATGTACGCCAGAAGAATAAATAAAGTGCATATACTCAATATCTCTTACCCGATAATAAGCATCGCGATGTTATGCTTTGGCGGATATCTCTGGGGCATAATTGGCGTTATATTTGCAAAGATAGCTAGCAACCTCCTTTTGCTTGGAGGTTCACTTTGTATAAATAAATTCTCAGATTAAACGGATTAAATTTAAACTTTCGGAATAAACAAAAGATTTTCTATCCTGTTTTTAGGTTCAAATTTTTCTAGCCTACAAGTAAGTTTGTTGAAGAAAAATAAGAACGGATTATTAGCATCAACTATGTAGATATCATAAAGACTACTTACATCCTTATCAATTTCAGTTTGAGCTTCCGGAGTCATCTCTACGAACATCACTGGCTTATCTTTTAAAATAGTTTTTTTCAATCCGCTCAACACTTCGGTCTCCATTCCCTCTACATCTATTTTAATGAAGCCTATTTTCTCTTTTACACTTTCTACAAATTCATCGCCGTTTTTAATTACAAGCTTACCCACAGCGACCTTTTCCGGCGAAGCAATGAAAGAGCCGACACCTTCATTACCACCACTGGAGGCAAAAAACTCTGATTCTCTATTTTCTTTACCCAAACCAAAATTATAAGCTTCTACATTCTTTACTTTATTTTGTTCCATCCTGTGTGACAGTTTGTAGAAAAGTTTATCATAAGGTTCAAAAGAATAAACTTTTTTAGCAAACCGCGAAAAGAAAAGTGAATGGTGTCCAATGTTAGCTCCAATATCAAGCACCACCGAATCCTTGCTTATAAACTTTTTCAAATACAAAAGTTCTTCTCTCTCATATGTACCAAAATAAAAAACATACTTATCTATATAATCATTGAGGTTACCGCTATATTTATAACCCAAAAATGGCACCGTGAAATCTACATTTTCATAACCCTTTGGTAAGCTGACTCTGTATCTTATACCGAGCCTTACCCACCTCTGCAGACCAAAAAGCCTGCGCACTCTTCTATAAATATTTTTGAAGAAATTCAAAAAGACGTGAGCCAGTAGTTTAAGCATCGCCACCTTTTTTTGAAATAACATTTTTGGGTGCCTCAGATAAAATCGGTAATGCTGGAATATTTGTTTAAAATGCAACACAAAGAGTGGCCATGGGTTTTTGATTGAAGCACTCAAACTCAACCTGTCCCCAACTTCTATTTCTTGATGGATCAAAGTGGTCACCTCTGGGTAACACCTTATACCTTTCCCATCTCGAGCAATTAAATAAAAGAAATATGATTCAGACCCATTAACAGATTCCGGAAATTTATAACCGTCTTTAACAAAAAGCCTTCTTCTTATAACCGGTTTACAATCACCTTTTATTTTAGATCTTATGAGCATCATGTCATCATAACCAAGATCACAGAATTCTTGTTTTTCTTCAAATTGAAATCCTCCTCTAAACGAACCCTTATTATTGTTTACAATTGTATTAAAGAAAATCACACCACATTTATCCGGAACTTCTTCTGATCTTTTTTTAATTTTTTCTATTGCATCCGGCAAGAATTCATCATCATCGTCTAAACAAGCAACCCATTCAGAATCTGATGATTTTATTCCCTCATGTCTAGCAACATTAACACCGCCGCTTATTTCTCTATTTATGATTTTTAAATTTGAAATATCATTTTTCATTTTCTCCAGCCAATTTTTGGTATTATCATTACTACCATCATTTACCACTATTATTTCGTCAGGTTTAACAGTTTGATTAGAGAGACTTTTGAGACATCTCTCAAGAAGAACTTTCCTATTTTTGGTTGGTATAATTACAGATACTTTAATCATTTTTTTGCAGTATAAAAATAATAGTTGAATGAAAACCCAATTTTTCTAAAATCTTCCTTATTCTATCAAAACCAAATCCATATCCAGAATGTACTTGTCCTTTTATGGTTGAAATTATTTTATAACCACTCTCAATGAAAAGCTCTGACCAAGCCCCTCTCCCCCATTTTTGAAATTCTTCAAAATGACTCTTATAATTTCCATGTATTGACGGGAAAAGCATTTTTAATCTTTTTGTATTAACAAACTGTTCTGATTTATCAACGTTTATATTATTTGCTAAATTATCTCCTATTCCGCTAAAAAATTTCCTCTTCCTAAAAAGATTGAACATTCTATCTACCAACAAAACTACAAGATCAGGATAAAACATCAGCAAGTAAGAAATTTTCATAAATCTGCTCGGTACAATATGTACAGAGTATCCACTTTTATTCAAAAATACTTTACTATTTTTTAAAAACTTTTTTGAATCTTTTAAGTGTTCCAGAAAACTGGATGAAAAAATCATATCAAATTGTTCTTTTTCGAATATATTTTCAATATCATCCGCATCACATTTCACATAATCAACGTTGGGTAATTTTATTTTAATACGGTCAAAATTTAGATCAGCCGATATAAATCTATTAAATTTATTAGCCAAAATAGATGTTTGAAAGCCATCCCCAGCACCCATCTCCAAACCCATACCAAAATTTTTATTACCAAAAAAATTAAAGATTTTACCTACTTCCTTTTGTCTTATCTTATGAAGGTGCGTTGCCCAATCAGTTTTAAATAACATATTTTATTTTAAACACTCTGCCAAAACTTAGGTTTTTTGAAATTAAATTCAGGCACTTCTTGAAAATCTATTTTTTTAGTTTCTCCATTTTCAGAAAAATTCAGTTCAAAATTATCCAACGAATCTCCAAGAAATTTTGATTTTTGGTTGTAAATAGCATTGTAAACAGTTGGAATTTTGGACACATTATAACCCATCATTTTTGCCATAACCGCATCTACGTAAGCTGGATTTTCTCCTGCAATTAAAATACCCAAAGGTTTAGGTGTTGGCTCAAGTGGTCCTTCACCTTCTCCCGCAACAATACCATCTACTATATTCAAAATTTTTCGCGACTTACTTGAACCAAAATAAGCAATGTGATTTAAATCTAAAGTAGTGCGCCAGATAGTATCATTGCCACCCCAACTACCGGCTGAAATTTTATCTGCACCAAAAAATATCGACAGTTTCCATATGATTTGCAACAACTTCAGTAAAACCTTTCTTTTAAATACAGAAAAATTATTTATATTTTCCCATACATAATCATAAAGATTTTCGTATTTAGATTTGAGCCAACTGTATTTTTTATAATTATCGCCACCATCCAAAACAGAACCTTTGATATGATGTGGCAAAAATTCCTTATGTCCATTTATACCTACCAAATTTTTCATCGCTCCGGTAAGACCAGCTTTAATATGAGTTTTCATTTTTGGCAAATTTATTATGAAATCCGCCTCAAAAACACGTTTTGATACCAAATATTCGTGTTTACCCAAACTATGATGTTTTAACATCAAACTTGGTTTATATTTCGTTACTCTAAATCTATTTGCATATTTTGAAATATCTTCCAAAAAACTTTCTTTGCCCAAATCTACAATCTTATAATCTTCACCCCATTTATCATCTTCTAGTTTATAATCCTGAACATTTTGTACATTGACACTCGAACTTTTCATGGTAGTTAATCTCCAATCTTCAACTACTATGCTTAGGTCGGGGTATTTACTTTTAGCTTTTTCAACTATTTCAATAATTTTGATTTGATTTTTAAGATCTTCAAAATTACAATTTTGCAAAGGTGCATCAGCTATGATTATTTGTCCCTTACCTTCCATAGAGATAGCAAGTAAATCTATAAGATATTTTATTATTGAAGCATGGGAAACAAGAGAGTCGATATTATACCCCAACGGATTTTGATTCCTGACCCAATTGGGCTTTATGAGTGCTGTTTGTCCGAGCTTAATATATGAAGAAAAAGGATTATCTCTTGGAAACCCCAAACCCTCAAACAAATTAAGAAGTGCCTGATAAAGACCTCCTTCTTCATAAGGAAAATCTGGATATTTTGTATCCGTCTTAACCAGCGAGATATCATTTTTTATATTTTCTTTATTCATTATTTACTCCAATATTTGCCTAATTCAAAATCAAAAGATTGTGGGGTAAACTTTTCCATACCCGAACCGGGGTAGTTAGTCATTTCTCCAAAGTAAATCTTATCACCCGTATCATAGAGGTCTATTCTTATATAGTCAAAACCTTTTGAAAGTTTCTTGGCTGTCCCAATCATCTTATCGAAGTTTTTTGGTTTTGGAGACTCTGGGCCTTGTTTAAATTTTAGGGTCGTTTCTATATAGTTCCAATCTTTATCGTACAAAGTTCTTGAGTGGTTTGTAAATCTGTCAAAGTCAATCTGAATAAAAGCGCACTCGCCATTTATCATATGAAATTTATAATCCTTAGGTATTTTACCTTCTTCATCTCTCAAAAGTTTCTCAATCACAATCATTCTTTTTTTGATTTTTCCATAAGCCCATTCGTGTTTTAAAATACCGTAAGGAAGTTTAAGCTGTTTTTTTAATTCAAAAATAATTTTATTTTTATCTGGCCTTTCCCCATTTTGTACAATAAAATTTGGCCCAGAATTATGATTAGCTTTTATTATATACTCCCCGGAAAAATCATTAAAAGGAATGGTTTCTGGATTATCAGTAGTATACAAAAGTGGTATTAAAATACCATTCGCCTCTTTCTCGCCCAAAACTTTTTTTATATAATCTCTAACTTTGTATTTATCACAAATAACAGCCAATGCTGGATTACGATCATAGATTTTCTTCCAAACAAGATGGTGGCTGAAGCTTTTGGGGTTTTTCAAATCAAGCTCATAGCCAGTATTTTTTTTAAACCGTATTTTTTCTTGCCTATAGCTAGTCAAAATCTCGCTAAAATCAAACCAATATCCGCGTAATTTGAGAATTAGAGAAGAATCCCAGACAGGCCTCAAAATAGACTTATTAAGCTCCATATGCCCTTATTTTAACACTTTTTCTTGCCTATGAATAGTATATAAGGACTGGAAAATCGACTCTTTAAAATATTATTTTTGAAAAACAAACGGAGCACAAAATCAAAAGGACGTTGGATTAAAAGTAAAATTCTATACAAATAAAATTTCCATTTTTTGTTTGTATTAAAAAGACCAAAACTAAAAATTCCTACGTAGTCACAATATAAAACATCAACTATATTACTAGAAAATAATTCTCCAAAAACCTTCCTATTCATTATCGAAATATTATGTAAATTATAAGAATCTATATTAAACAATTTGGCTAATAATTTGTTTATACCAGAAATATTTGGAATAGAAATTATTATGTAACCTTCTTTTTTAATCAAATTCAAATGTTTTTCAACGACATTTTTAGCGTCATCAAAATGTTCAATAAAACCCCTAGAAAAAACTAGATCAAAATTTTCTTTATTAATTTTTTGAAAATTTTCATCAAAAAAGTCAGCTTCTATAATATTATCAGTATTAAGACCACTACTTTCAAAGTCTCTTCTGGTCAACTCTACACCATCTTTCGAATATTCTACTCCGTAGGGGTCATAACCAAATTTATTTTTAAAATTTAAAATATACTTGCCAGGAGCACAGCCCACCTCAATAATCTTCATGCCCGCTTCTTTTGGTAAATATTTTGGAAATAAAACATCCCAAAACAAAAAATTACTATAATCCCTAGTTTGATTTTTTATCCAGCCTTTCAATTTGTTCCCCTCGTGAGAAGATTCCATATCCTTGTACACAGAATCCCAATATTCTTTTTTTGATAATTTATTCATTAAAACAAATCGAAAAATTTACTAATATAAACACTAAAAGAAAATTCTTTTATCATTTTATCTCTAGCTTTTTTACCAAATCCAGCAAGACCTTGCCTATTTTTAATTAAAGAAACAATAGCTTCAGCTAGTTTGACAGAATCAGACAATTCCGTAATTTTCCCGGTCTGTTCATCTTCAATAATATCAGTTGCTCCACTAACTTTAGTTGAGATACAAGCTAAACCAAAAGCTGAAGCTTCAAGCAACACATTAGGACACCCCTCCCAAAGAGAACTGAGAACAAACATGTCTGAGTTTAGATAGTAGGCTGATAATTTTTCAGGAGAAACCACATCTTTTATGAAAACTTTATTTTCAAGACCAAGACTTATTATCTGTTTGTTTAAATTTTCTTTTTCTACACCACTTCCTATTATTGTTAAATTAAAAGAATTTGGAATTTTTTTATCAACCATACTACATGCTTCTATCAAAAATTTCTGTCCTTTTTTAAGATTAAGACTGCCAACGTTTAAAATTTTTAAAGGCAAACTAATTTCTTTTGGATATTGTTTTGATATTTCCGGAATATCTATTCCATTCATGAGTACAACCATTTTGTTTTTATAAAAAGGCTGGTACTTAACAAGAGTTCTTTTAACATCTTCAGATACACAAACAATCTTGTTAACAAGACGGTTTAAGATTACATCTAAAAATTTAAACTTGATTGGTTTATCATCAGCAACGTTAGCTTCGCGTATAACCATAGATATTTTCACATTCAAAATCTTTAGAAACCTGGCGAAAATATTAGCCTCATTTAAAGTTGAATAAACAATATCTATCTTGTTACCTTTAATAAAAGTGCTAAGTTTTTTAAGAGAATTAAGATCAAAAATGCTCCTGGCTTTGCAGTAAAAAATATTATCTTTATTTACTTTCAAATCAGAAATCAAATTTTGGTCTTTTTCATCTCCAAATAAAAACCCGAAGTAAATTTCATAACCATGTTCGGTTAAAACATTTGCGGTTTTGATAAAAACTCTTTCAGCTCCCCCTATTCCAAGTTTATTTATTAAAAACAAAATTTTTTTATTTTGTTTTGGCATGTTTTATTTCTTATACATTCTTATCATTTCAAAATCTTTGTTCATTAAAGGATGCAGTATTTTAAACATTGTGTGAATAGCTGTATAAATACCAAATGAGAAATAAGCAAAAATCAAATCTTTAATTTTTTTGGATTGTTTATATCTTTTCAAGAGATGAAGCATCCCTAATTCATACATAAGCGGTGGTATTCTTAAAAATTTTCCCTCCACAAACTCAAAATCTTCCTGCTTCAGAAAATCATCCAAGTTTTTTGGACTAAACTGAAAAAGATGATATGGGGGTGTGACTGAAGACCAAGGTATTTTGAATAATTTATAAAGCTGGAAAGTGGTTTTAGACCAGGCACAATCTATATTTGGAGTTGTAATTACAATAACTCCGCTTGGTTTTAAAAATTCCGAACACTGTTTTATAAGATTACGTGGATTATTTACATGTTCTATTATTTCACCCAAGAAAACAAAATCGAAAGAATTCTTGGGATATGGCGCATTTTCTAGAAACCCGTTATAAACTTCAAGACCATTTGCTTTAGCACTATCTGCAGTTCGTTTATTGAGTTCTACACCATAAGGTTCAAATCCCCTCTTTTTGGCCCAATAAAGTGACTGGCCGTTACCACAACCAACATCTAAAATTCTTCCGTTGGGTTTTATTTTTTGAAAATAATCAAAGACTATTTTTATTCTTTCTTGTTCTTCTCCAACTGATAAATCCTGCCTAGCCCTATTACTCTGATATCCAGACTCTTCTGAGTAAATCTCTTTGGCCAAAGTTTCCGGAGTTGGTTGAGGAAAGACGAAAACCAATTTGCAATTTGGACATTCATACAAATCAAAACCGTCTTTTTTCAAAAGAAATTTTGATTCAGTGTTACAAATATGACACTTAAGATTCATTTTTATTTAACCAAAAAGGCATAGTACCCGCTCACTTGTTTTGAATTGAGTTTTCCAAATAATTTATCCAAGAAATAGCCAATTTTAATTATCAGATTTCTCTGCTTTGGGAAGACGCTCGGTAATGGGGTGAGATTAATGAGAGTACCTATAGCTGCCATTTCTGATTGGATTTCTGATGATTTGAAATCTTTAAACATATGCTCAAGGATATCTATAGTGAACCTCCAATAATCATGATAATAACCCTTCTCGGCATGGTAATAGTAAAGAAATGGCACATAAATATAACAATAACCTCCGGGTTTTAAAGCGCGATACATTTCTTCAACTGCTTTGAGTGGATTAGGAACGTGTTCCAGCACGGCATGGCAAATAAACGCATCTACTGAATTGTCAGCAAGAGGAAGGTTTTGCACATCGCCCACAATATCAGGATTAAAGGTGTCTACCGGATCAAGCACCTTCACTTTTTCAATATGAGGATACTTCACGTCGTGAAATCTATTACCTTTATCTTTCCACGCTTTCAAACCTCCACCAATATCTATTATGAATTCTTTTTCGTTTAGAATTTTTTCAATCTTCTCCTTTTTAAATTCTTGCCACAACATTTTTATAAATTAATAATAATTAGTTTATTTTATTTTCTGCAATCTAAAACTTTAGCTGTGATAGTTTTGTCTTTCTCTTCGTATACAGTTTCGCAAGAATCCATATATTTTTCATAAAAACTTCCTTCCTGAATTTTTGGTATATCAATAAATAATATGTGGCCATTAAAATTACCCAAAACTTTTTTGTATTCTTCTTCAAACTGAGGTGTAGCATACATTCGCCTTTCATATTTGCCGGTTTTCCTCACTTCCCAACCACCATTATCATTATAAACTATCACCTTACTTATTTCCGCGTCATTCTTTATGAACTCAGTTGAGTTTCTCACTAAATTGGCAGTATTACCATTTATCTTTCCAAATAAATATTCTTCCAGAAATACGCCATTATACAAAATACCTAATATCAAGATACTCACTATGGCTTGTTTTTTTATATTTTTTTTGAATATACAAGAAATCGCTAAAACTAAAGTGCAAATCCAAACTAGTGCCATAAACAGAAATGATACGTAAAAAGGTAAAGGTCCAGACCCACCCGAAAACACGTAAAGGAAATCCCATTTCAAAGAAAAGATGCGTGAAAGCCACTCTGCCTTTGGGTGAAGTGACGGCACAAAATGATTAAAAAACTGCAAAGAGAAAATTAAAATTGAAATTATTATAGGAATTATGATTTCTTTATTTTTCACATAATTCACAAACTTAGCAAACACTGCCCCCGAAATAATACAGAGAGGTACAACCAAAAATTGCATATACCTATCCAAAGCGCCAAGCGAGAAATCAAAAACAAAGAGATAGAAGACTAAGCCAGTAAAAATAAACAAAAAGAAAGGCCTAGCTTTTTGCCATATTTCCCTGTCTACAAAAAATACAGGCAAAAGCAAAAGTGGTGACGCATAAAGAATAGCTTTAGCAAATTGAATAAATGTCTGGAACCACCCCCTGCCTAAAAAGCTAGAGGAATTAGCAAAATGTTTCCAATATCCAATAGACTTTTCCAAAGGGAAAAATGGAAATACTAATTTAGCCAACAATAACAGAACCACCAAACCAACTGCGCCAAGCAAACCAAAACCAGCATATTTTAAAATTTTCTTTTTATCAGAAAAAACACCTTTTTCTATCAAAAAATCTAAAAATAAAGCACATATAGGCAAAATCCCGCTAACTTTCACTAAAAAACCGCCAGCTGCCCCAATAATTACCACAGCCAACCAAACCAAATTTTGAAAATTGAAAATTGAAAATTGAAAATTCGTTCTTTTTAATTTGAAATAACCTATACACATAATTAAAAAGAATGTTGGCATAACAGTACCGTCTACATCAACCATAGTCGAAGCCAAAATCGAAAAGAAAGTTAATGCAAAAAGAGCGCTAGACCAAAAAGCAGTTTTTCTTCCAAATATCAAGTTGGCCAAATAAAACAACAAAAACAAATTCACCAAACCGAAAGTCAGAGGTATGAATCTAAAATTATCCAAACCTATATGACTTCCGATTATTCTATATATAAATTCGGTAAGTGGCGGATGCGGTATGCTACCAGGCGCAAAAACCTTACCTTCAGCATATTGTGGCCACTTATATTCGTCTTGATGATAAGGCAAATGTAAAACTGACAAATGAAGCAGAACAAAAATAACAGCTAGAACGATGATCCAAATAAGCTCTTTTTTTTTGAAAAAACTAAGATTCATATAAACATTATATATAAAATACAAAGAATACGTAAATTAACCAAATCAAGAAAGTAGACAAAATCCATTTGTCTTTGAAAACCATAATTTCCGGCGACTCTACTTCCTTCGTATGGGTATAGATTTTATTTAAAATTTTAAAGAATACAAAAACCACAAAAATTGTTGAATAAACTAAGTAAGGAGAATCGTGTTCTATAACGCTCCAAATACCATAAGTGATAATAGCGAGTGAAGCCGAAATGCCGAGCATAAAATTTAGAGCTTCTACTGAATAGTCTTCTAACACAGATCTTCTGTTCTCCTGAGCATGTTCGGCCCGTCTTTTACCTAAAATAATAAAGAGCGCTCCAAAGAAGACGCAAATAATAATCCACGGAGACAGTGGAACACCGGTGGCTAATCCCCCAGCCATAAGGCGCAAAAGATAAAATATTGAAACCACAATAATATCCAAAATCACTATATGTTTCAGTTTCCACGAATATAGAGCATTCAAAGACAAGTACAAAATTAGTGGCAATATGATTTGTGCTACAAACATAGAAAACAAAATGGTACCGATAATAAGAACACATAAAGCAACCCAAGCTTTTGATTTTGGAATCAGACCGGCAGCAATCGGGCGATTTTTCTTTTTAGGGTGTAAAGCGTCAGATTTTTCATCCCTTATATCATTAAAGATGTAAACACAACTTGAAGCTAAAGAAAAAGTAAAAAATGCCAGTAGTGCTGGGAAAAATTCTCTGACCACAAGAGTTGTGCCCGCAAAAAATAACGGGGCAAAAATAAAAAGATTTTTAACCCACTGCCAGGGACGCATCAACTTAAAATATAAAATAGTAGAATAAACTAAATTATCCATGAAGTAAGAAAATTTAATAAAAGTAGTATCTGTATTTGAAGTTAAGTGCCGAACTTTCAAAAATTCTGCATTTATAGATCTGGCAAATAACCCGTCAGTCAAATATTTGTCCCCTATTACAACTATCTTTGATTCTTTTTTTATTTCCGGCATCTTTACCGAAAAAGGTTTTTTACCTTCTATGACCGACGCATTCAAAACTTCGGCAAATTTTGCAACCCTAGACTGTGAGCCGTTGGAACACAAATAGATTTTATTTTTGTGCGCTAACTCTTTTATCTTTTCAACAATTTTATATTTTATTTTATTACTTTTATCGGACACTATAGTGCCATCAATATCTAAGACGAGTGTAGAATTTTTTAAATTATTAGAATCAATTTCAAGAAAGTTTTTCATATTTTATTATCTTTTAGTTTCCAAAGGTTAATCTGATCACCCATACCTTTTATATATACTGGTTCATAGTGAGATTTAAACCACACCCCCCCTTAAAGCAACTTACTAATTCATTTTCAGTAGCAACAAGCCAATCTGGTTTTGCATATATTATTAGATTTGACGGCATAGTGTAAGAAAATGCTGTTTCTTTACAATATTCTTTAATTTCATAAAAAGCAGTGGCGTCATAATTCATAAGACCGTAAAAATCAAAAATGTAAGCCCCGGTTAAAAAACCAATTATACCAACCGCATTTGTTCCCACTTTATCTCCAGAAGATATATTGTCTTTTAAATATTCCCCTATCTGAACGTAAGATCCTTCAGATTTTTGTTCAATAACAACTTTTCCAATCCACCAATACAGTGGACCAGCAATAATAAGTAGAGCGGCAACACTTCTTAACCAATAATTTTTTACAAAACTTATCAAATAAAAGAAACCCAGCAGAAACATCAACACCCAAAAAGGCTCTATTTGACTAAGATACCACACAAACATAAACGGATTAGCTAAACTTATCGCTATAAAATATAAAAACGGTATGGCAAAAATAATCCAGTTATCTTTACTCAAGTATTTTTTAATACCTAAAAATACCACAACCAACAGTGGCAATAGATTAAAAATAACTTGTAATTTGATATTATCAGGATCAAAAATTTTACCCCAATAGATACGGCTCATATCGGACAGTTGAACTTTGAAAGCTTGCAAACTAGACTGCCCGGAAAGTCCCGTGACCACATCCATTTTTGCCAGAATAGATTGTGGTATGAATGAACCGTAATAAAAAGTAGCAAAAATAAGCCAAGGCAAAGCTACCGCTATGCATACAGTCACAAGTTTAATTGTTTTCTGTAAGCCCACTTTCTGCCACCAGAATATAAGAGCCAAGACAGCTATGAGTCCAGCGTCCGGTCTAGTTAAAATAGCTAGAGCTAAAAACACGGATGAAATATAATATCTCTGACTAAGCAATGCATCCAAAAAAACAAAAACTGTTAAGAAAAAAAGTGGGGTTTCCATACCTTCTGGAATGGTTCTAGCAAGAATTAGAGCAAAAACTAAAACAGAAAATAAACTAAATTTAGTTGAAACAAATTTTTTACAAATTCTATAAAAAAATACAGCAGACAAAGACATAAGAAATACATTTATCCCCGATATAATATGCTGAACATCTAAATTAGATAAGATAAATTTAAACAAAAGCCCCAACAAAAGAAAAAGTGGGCTGGTATAACCCATCACACTCTCTCCTATATTGAAAACTAAACCGTGACCAGATACCGCATTATTTATGTATATATAATTTACAAATTGATCATCATTCGAAAATTTAAAATCGTTAAATAAAAAAAGTAAGGAGCATACCACCAAAGTAACAAAGAAAGACAAGATCTCGTATTTATAATTCCCAAGAAAGATTTTTAAGTTCTTAGCTATCATCTTTTCTTTAGTTTCCAAATATTACCAGTGTAGCCAAGACTTTCTACATAAACAGCTTCATAATTTTTTTTAAACCACTTACCCTCTCTAAAACATTTTACAAATTCACTTTCACCACCAGTCACAATCCAATCTACCATAGCGAACTTAACCAAATCTGGAGGAATAACAAATTGAACACTTTTATCAAGACAAGGGTCTTTAATAGGATAAAAGGCCACTGAGTCGTAATTCATAAGCCCGAAGAAATCAAAAACATAAGCGTCAACTGTAAACCCAACTACCCCCAAACTATTTGTTCCTATGGTCTCTCCGGGCTTCATATTTTCATTCAAATATGTGCCTATTTTAAAGAGAGCAAGCTTTGTCCCTTGATTTTGAGACACAATATTGTTTGCCCACCAGTAAAATGGTCCGGAAATTATAAGCAGAGAAATTATAACCTTCAACCAAACTTTTTCTGTTTTGTTTAATAAATAAAATAATCCAAAAAGAGAAAAAATTATCCAGAACGGCTGAACTTGGCTTATATACCATGGCCACATTACCGGATTTGAGATACTGAAAGAGACAAAATATAAAACTGGTATAGCAAAAATAATCCAATTATCTTTATTCAAGTATTTTTTAATACCAAAGAAAATTAAAACCAAAAGAGGTGTGAGGTTAAATACAACTTGCAAAGGGATATTGTCCGGATCAAAAATCTTCCCCCAATAAATACGGCTCATATCGGACAACTGAACTTTGAAGGCTTGGTACTTGGATTGATTGATTATGTCATTAACATGGAGCTTGGCTGCTAAAGATTGTGGTATGAATGAACCGTAATAAAAAGTAGAGAAAATTAACCAAGGCAAAGCCACAGCAATACATACAGAAACTAATTTGACAGTCTTTTGAAAACCAACTTTCTGCCACCAGAATATTAGGGCCAGGACAGCAATCAGTCCGGCATCTGGCCTAGTCAAAAGAGCTAAAGATAAAAATACAGACGACCAATAATATTTTTCACTAAATAAAGTGTCCAAGAAAATAAACATAACAAGCAAGAAAATCGGAGTTTCCATTGCCTCTGGTATGGTACGAGACAGATTGAGAGCAAAAACCATCACAACAAAAAGTGAAAGTTTTGGCGATATAAATTTTTTACAAACCCTATATAAAAATATTGACGAAAGTGATAGGGCTACTATATTTATCCAAGAAAATATAGTTGGAATATAGACTTTAGGCAAAATATACTTGAATACAACACCCAACAAAAGAAATGACGGGCTGGTATAACCCATTATTTTTTCTCCAATGTTAAAGACAAGGCCTCGGCCGAGCATCAGGTTATTCAAATACCTGTAATTTATGAACTGGTCATCATTGGGAAATCTCAGACTACTAAGCAAGAATATAAGGACTGATATGACCAAAGTGAAGGAAAACGCCAATATTTCAAACTTGTATTTACCCCAAAAAGTCTTGATATAATCCATAATTATGATGGCTAAAAGTTGATACCAAGCTACCAATTTGCAGGCAATTTTGCAAATAAGCAGATTTAATCTATAATCAAACGATATGAAAATTGTTCTCGTAAGATACCACGACAATAACAACATCAATACCAGACTGCCAGAAAGTTTGAACAAAAAACAAGGTGTTTTGCCCCCTTTGGGTATTGCTTACATAGCCGGCTCACTAGAAAGGGCTGGACACGACGTGACCATCATAGATGCAATGGCTGAAAACCTGACTAGAAATGAAGTTAAAGAAAAAATCAAAGAATCTGGAGCCAAAATTGTCGGGGTCACTTGTATGACACCAACTATCCACGGCGCTCTTGAAGCTTGCGAAATCGCCAAAGAATGCGGAACTACTGTAATAATAGGCGGAGTACATCTTGAAGTTTACCCAAAAGAAACACTTTCTTATGACTATATAGATTATGGAGTAATCGGCGAAGGTGAAGAAACAATAGTAGAACTTGTAGAAGCTATAGAGAAAAATAAAGACGTAAGTAACATAAAAGGTATTGCTTACAAAAAAAATGGCGAAGTGTTTATAAATCCAGTCAGAATAATAGAAGATATAGACAGTTTGCCTACTCCGGCTAGACACCTTTTGCCCATTAAAAAATATAATTCCATCATAGGGCTTTATCCTATGACGACAATGATGACCAGCCGTGGTTGCCCTTTCAAATGTGGTTTCTGTTTCAAAAGTGAAACTGATAAATTCCTGAGGCTGCGAGACCCTATCAAAGTCGTAGATGAAATGGAAGATGTTATTAAACAATACGGTATCAAAGAAATAATGTTTTATGATGACACTTTCACTTGGAACAAAAAACATGTGATTGATATTTGTAATGAAATTTTGCGCAGAAAGATAAAAGTTAAATGGGAAGCGCCAACTCGAGTCAACACTATAGATGAAGAACTTTTGAAACTTATGAAAAAAGCCGGCTGTAGAAGATTGCGATTTGGCGTAGAATCCGGCGATCCGGAGATTCTCAAATTAATGAATAAAAATATTAATGTTCCGATGGTTAAAAAAGCTATTGGTTTAACCAGGAAAATTGGTATAGAATCTTTCGCTTATTTCATCATAGGCTATGCGAACGAAACACCAAAAACTATAAGGAAAACTATAAATTTAGCCAAAGAGTTAGACTGCGATTTGGTAATGTTCACAGTTGCCACACCGGCTCCGGAAACTCCCCTCTACGCTATGGCCTTTGAAAAGGGACTTATAAATTTTGATTATTGGAAAAAGTTTACTCTCAAAGAAATAGATAGCAGGTTCCCTTATTTCGTACCTGATGCCGAAGACTGGATAAAAAAGGCCTATAGAGAATTTTATTTCAGGCCAAAATATATATTGAGGCAATTTTTCAAAATCCGCTCTTGGGATGATGTGAAAAAACGCTGGTGGGCATTCAAGGGTATTCTATTTTTCTCTACTCACGAATAGTTAAATTTTCTTAAATTTATATTTAACAATTAGAGGTATCATCCTGACGCCGAGTTTTGCTGCTTTCCAGACAGAGCCGGTATACATAGACTCCCCCACTCTCTCTTTAAAAATCACAGGCACTTCTATCAACGTGATACTTTTTTTGATAATCCAAATCATAAGTTCCGGAGAAAACTTACCATCACCTTCCGACAATGGAAAAAGTGGTTTTATTTTTTCAAGAGTTTTTCTAGAAACTAATTTATAAGTACACCCCACATCACTTAAAACCGGCCCGTTAAACAAAACTTCAATCACCTTTGCCCAAAGCCAATTACCAAAACGTACCGGATAAGGCATAAAGGCTCCTGACCAAATAGCTGAGCGCGAAGTGCGGGTACCAAGCACTGCATCAAATTCATCACTATAAGCAAGCAATTTCTCAATGTCTTTTGAAAGGAAAGTGCCGTCAGCTTCAACCATTACGATGATGTCGCCTTTGGCTTCGTTCATACCCCGCATCAAAGCGTAGCCGTAGCCTTGCTTTTCGCTTTCTTTGACATAAATCGCCCTAGTCTTTTTTATTTCCTCCTCCGTATTTCCCAAAGCATTATTATCAACAGCGATGACTTCATCAACTAGGCCGGTTTCAAAAAAGTCATTTATAACTCCCCTGATACTCCCCGCTTCATTATAAGTCGGTATAACTACACTTACTTTTTTATTCTTATACATAGTTCTTCTATTAAAGCACTTAAACTGTGGTTTTCCAAAACATATTTTTGGAGTTTTTGTGAAGCTTCAAGTCTTTCTTCATCATTTACACCCAGCCAAAATTCTATTGTCTTTGCAACATTTGCCGGTTCATCACTTTCTGCAATCATCCTCTCGTCAATTTTTCCAGAAAGTGACTGGTTGACCACAACCACAATACACCCACAAGCCGCCGCCTCCAAAATAGTCTTATCAAAACTGCCGGAAGGTGTGAGATTTATAAATATACCGTGCTCATTATAAATTTTGGGAGTCTCATAATTCGGCACAGCTTTGTAGAAGTTTACTTTGTTCTCCAAATCTAGTTCTTTGGCTTTGTTTTTTATAGAAGCATAAAACTCTTCGTCTTTAGGCAACGGGTCGCCATAAAAATTACATTCAAAATCAACTCCTTTTTTATTTAAAATGCCTACTGCTTCAACAAGCAAATCTGGTTTTTTAATCATCCCAATCCTCCCTAAAAAAAGTATTTCTTTATTTTTATTATTTGAAAATTGAGAATTGATAATTGAAAATTGCTTCATGTCTATTCCCACCGGCATCAACTTAGTCTTCTTGTATTTTTTTATATATGAAAATTCCGAAGTGCAAAAAAGTCCATTGCTAAGCCAAGCGGATATATCAGTCAAAATAGTGCCATCAGGATGATTGCGCCACATATAAACCTTCTTACCCATAAGCTTCCATATAAAACCACCGAGCAACACATACTCCTGATTCATATGAACGAACACTGCATCATACTCTCTGTGCAAACCCAAGATTAGGTTGAGAAAATTTTTGACATATTTTATTTTGCTTCGACTAGATTCCTTACCCAGAGAAAAAACTTGCACATTTTTGGGTAAATCATACTCTCCTTTTTGCAAGCAAACCACCGAAACTTTTTCAAATTTCTCCGACAGCTTTATAACCCAATTGTGGAAGAAGCCCAATACGGGATCATTTCTATCTATTTTTTGTGTGACCACTAAGAGCTTCATTTTGATTTATAGACTTGACATTAGCACCAGTTTTGATATACTTCAATCATATTTGGGGTAACCCACGTTCCCTCTCGCAAGAGAGGGAGAATTTTTTAAGAATAAAGGCGGATAAAACCGCTTTTTATCTTTAAAATATCGTCTTTATCAAGATATCCCATTTTTTCATACATTCTCAAACAACTCATAACTCGACATTGAGCGAGATTTGCTATAGTCTTTTTTTCTTGGAAAGAAATTTCCACATACCAAGAACCGATTTTCGTGGCAGTAGATAACGGTATCCCTAAAAAACCATTACGACTTAATTTTTTATAAATATACACAGGTCTAGAAAAGGCCTCGCCTTTGCCATTCACTTCTACACCAATATTTTCCCCAGTTGCACACCACCAAATTTCTCCTTCTTTGAAAAGAGGCGGCTCATGATTTGAAACATGCAATTTTTCTTTAAGACCTATCCACTCTAAAAATCTTTTTAACATTGAATTAACCGCATCAAATTAATCTTTCAATTGTATCATTTTACGACAATTGAACAACTTTCATGACACTAATCATTTGTTTTTGTTAAAAATAAAAAATTTATAAAGAATAAAGTTTTGGAACATTACGAAAAGACCGGCAAAAATTTGAGACAAAACATACCAAACCCCAAAAAAATCAACCAGAATAAAAATCAATATTGTATTGGTTATGATCCCCAAAATAGCTACGACAGAAAATCTGGAAAATTGATAGCGTATTTTTTCCTTATTCATATCTTTGAAAACCACGAATTTTTGCAAAACGAAACTTACAACCAAAGACGCCAAAAATGCTACGACCGAAGAATATAAATACCAGATTCCTGCAATATCCGTGAAAATATAAAGTACGCCTATATTTATAACTGACGACAAGAAACCGCAAATAAGATAACGCAAAGCAATGAAAGAATTGAAAACGGTTTTTTTGAAATCATAAATTCTAGATATAAAATTTCTGCTCTTGAAACCATCTGCTGTTTTTAATACCGAATCAGCATACTCTTTGAAATAATTACCTATTGCATTCAAATGCTTGTCTGCTGATATTTTGGCCGACTGACCCATTTTTTGCGCCAAATTTCTGTCACCATAAATTTTCAAAATATTTTGAGAAAAACAAGCCGAATCTTTAGCATCACAAACCAAGGCGCTACCATAATTTCCGTCTACGGATGCACCTTCTTTAAAAAGATCCCCCGCCACCCCAGTTTCTGAGAGGATTAAAGGTTTACCAAAATGAGCCGCTTCCACAGTTGAAACTCCGTACCCTTCATACAAAGAAGCTGAGATGAACACATCAGCCATTTTATAATAGGGGGCCAAATCATTTTGCCAGCCAACAAATTTCACCTTTTCTTTTAGTCCCAAGCTACCAGCTAAAAGCTCTAAACTTTCCTTTTCACTGCCATCCCCTACGATGCAGAGCCCTATACCTTCATTATTTTCCAAATTTTTGACCACTTGCAAAACCGCTTCTATATTTTTTTCTTTTTCCATCCGGCAAACCATAAGCAAAGTGAAAGGGAAAGGTTTTTTTATTTCCAAAGCTGAACCTTGGGCGATTTCCATTTTGATTGGCAGGACATCAATATTTTTGGAAAATGATTCTATAGATTTTTTAACTCTTTCTGAAACCACTCTAACTCTATCGGCATATTTCAAAACAAATTCAGATACCAAAAAACGCAGCCTATTCAAAACCGATAGACTCCTGAAATATTTGCGCATTGGGTCAGTATGAACCTGTACATGAAGAGGCAGGCCAAAAAAGAGTTTGGCCAACACCCCAACTAAACCAGTTTCAAACGAATCACCTGCAGTAACTATACAATCACTTCGTGAATTTTTAATTTTTAATTTAAAATTTTTAAATAATTTTTTAATTATAAAAAAGGCATCAAACACATAGAAAAGTTTACTGCTTGAATTTGTTGCGTAAGCAAAAACATTATCCGAAATCTTAATTCTTGATTCATAATTCATAATTCTCGTTGTGAATACAACGACGTGCGTCTGGTCAAAAAATTTCCCATATTCAATATTCCTCTGCCTGACAGATGAACCTTCTTCAAATATTTTCCTGTCTGTACCTATTGATATAACTTTTGTCATGTTGTTTCTCCCTCTACTTCCAAAAATTCTTGTGCTATCTCTCCCCAAGTATGAATAAAATTAAAATTCCTGACTTTCTCTTTAGCTTGTTTATATCCTTCATCAGTCAACAAATTCAAAACCGCTTCTTCAATTTCCTTCTCATTCAAAGGGTCTACGAAAATCCCCGCATCTTTTATCCTGTCATAAATACCCACTTCCAAGGTAGCAATAAAAGGCCTGTTTAACCTTATGGCGTCGAGTATCATATTTGGGCTTATATCCCCTATTGAAGCCAGTATAACAGCATAAGACACCTTCATTTTGGCCATAAATGCCTCGTAGGGCAAGTTTTCAGTAAAAAGGCTTACTCCAGGGTATTTAACCTTTACTCTATCAAAAACGCCCTTTAATACGGTGAGGTTTTTCCAGACCAGATTGCGGGTTGAGGCGACGAAAGTTTTGGATTCAAAATTATTAGTCGGCTCTTTTGGCCCGTAATAATTTTCCACAATACAAGTCTTTTCTTTTTTAAGACCATAGCCTCCGATGAAAATATCTCTCTGCCACTCGGTAGAAAAAATAACTTTTGCAGAATTATTCAAAGTCCATTTGGTCAGTTTAAAAATAAGTTTTTCTTTAAATGAAAAGTTTTGTTTTTCTGTGTTATAAAAATCTCTGAGCAAAATCTTTTTGCCTGTCCTCTCTACATATTCTTCCCATAAGAAATCTCCACCAGTCCTGATAATTCCCTTTTTGCCAAATATCTTACAAGCCACAACCGTCGGCAGACCGACACTAAAAGTATCCAATATAAAAACCGTATCTGTGGACAGAACTGCCGGAATTATTTTGAAAAAGAAAAACAAATGCCTCAAACCGGTCGGCAACTTGTCTTCAATACCAAAAGTTTTCACCACTACGATGTGACCTGTTTTTTCAAAAGCTTCTTTGAGATTTTTGGCATATTGAGACGGACCTCCTATTTTGGGCGGATAGATGCCGGTTGTGATGAGTATTTTTTTATTATTCATCCCGTTAGAAATTTATCTATTAAGTTCGTATTATTTAGTTTTAAATTTAGTAAATATTTCATGTTATTTCTAACGGGATTCATTTAATTCAATTGCTTTAACCGGACAGCCCTCGGCAGACTCTTTAATTTTTTCAAGTTCTTCCGGTGAAAAATCGCCCTCTTTTTTCAGCTTACATTTGAAATCTGCTTGGTCAACTTCAAATATTTCCGGGGAGATACTTTCGCAAAAGTTGCATCCCAAACATTCTTTTTCATTTATTGATATTTTTGCCATTTTTTATTATTTGATTAAATTGTAAACACGTCTCAAAATACTGCCGAACCAACTTTTCTCTTCAATGGCCACGCCAGAGAGCCATTCTATAAAATAAATATCAATCGGCCAAGCAAAAAATCGGTGCTTAATCCTGAATTCAAAAATTTTATTAACCGGACCCAATCTAAATTTCAACAATTTAAAACATTCTCTGATGACCCAGACCTGCCCACCATCTATCCACGGCGAAGAAAAGTCTTTGCGGAAACGGTCCATCTTGCCCCAATCTTCAGTTTTTGACGGTGGTTTGAAACCAGCCTTGATAGCCATATCGTACATGAGTGAGCCCGGATAAGGCATATAAGCGCCGAGAGTGAAAGTGGCCTGAGGGTGGATTTTATATATTTTGTAAAGCAAATCTATCGTGGCTTCAAACTCCTCTTTAGTTTCAGAAGGCAGGCCGACTATGACCGAGTAACAAGCCGGCACTTTAAATTTGGACAAGGATTTGACCGCAGAAAAAATACGCTCAACGGTAATCCTTTTGTTTACCATTGCCAAAATCCTATCACTCCCCGCTTCGGCGCCTATAAGCAAATCAAATACTTTGCGTTCTTTGAGTTCTCTGGCCAATTCATCGTCTATCATATCTATCCTGACTTCCAGATGAGACGGCAAATCAATCTTTTTTAAAATATCCAAAGCGCGGGTTTTGTTTACAAAAAAATTATCATCATAAAATTTGATAGCATCTATCTTATATTTTTCTTTCAAAAAATTGATATCTTTCAGCACACATTCTATAGACCAGTCTCTGTATCGGCTTTGATTGAAAGCTCGGTTATAGCAAAAAGCGCAATTGAAAGGACACCCTCGGCTAGCTTTGTAAGCGATGACCCTTTTGAATTCACCCAGTTTAAAAACATATCTCTCCATATCAAGCAAAGAGAAGTCCAGTGGCCACTCATCCAAATTTTTTATGAAAGGTCTGGCTGGGTTTATTTTGACCTCAGCTTTTTCTTTATAAGCCAATCCCAAAACTCCGTCCAGAGCTTCCCCGTTTTGGAGTTTGCCCGAAAATTCAACTACAGTTTCTTCACCTTCACCCATAACCACATAATCTATATAATCTTCAGATAAACATTCTTTCGGCAAAAGAGATGGGTGGATGCCTCCCCAAACTATCGGAAGAGACGATTTCTCTTTTATTTTTTTTGAAAAATTGGCACTGTGAGCCGTCTGTCGCCCCGTCATCACCGACAAGCCTACATATAGCGGGTCTTTGTCTATTACTTCTTGCACTGTTTTGTCTATCTCTTTCTCATCAATATTTATAAGTTCCACATCAAAACCCTTTTTTTTCAAAGCACTACCAACCGACAAAATCCCGAGTGGCAAGATTTTTTCGGAATGATCTTCGGAAGTATTTATTTGCACTAAAATTATTTTTTTCATTTCATTTTTTATTTAAAAACAGCTTCCATATTTTTCGCCACCAAACCCCAATCATATTTTTCTTTTACCATATTATAAGCATTTTCTATAATTTGGTTTTTGTTGGTATCAGCCATAACTCTTTTTACCGTTTCGGCTATACTTTCCGGATTTTCCGGTTCACAAAAATAACCTGTTTCCCCGTCCTTCAAAAAGTCCACAATGCCTCCAACCGGCGTAGCAATAACAGGTAATTTGGCCGCCATCGCTTCAAGAAAAGATATACCCTGCCCTTCTGACCGTGAGGGACGGATAAAAATATTGGAAATTTTTAGATATTTAGGCAATTCATCATGTTCTACATAATCTTCCAAATAAACTCGCGCCCCTAAGTTCAGGGAGTTAGCAAGATTTGTAAGATTTTTCTTTTCTTTACCAGACCCCAAATTATAAAAATGAAAGTTATTCGGAAGATATTTTAAAGATTTAATAATAAGGTCTATACCGTTTTTTTCTACCAGCCGTGAAGTACTTATTAAAACAATAATATTTTCCTCTTTTCTACCCAATCTATCGCTTAGTTCATTCAACTCCTCTTCTAAAAAAATTTCTGAATAACGAGAGATGTCTACTCCATTGGGTATAAGTTTGGTCTCCCCTTGAAATCCCAGCCTTCGGGCTCTCTCTCCCAAATAATTACTTATCACCGTGACTACTGACGACCTTTGCAAAGCTAAGCGCCATGATAAATCTATAAGTCCAAACCATTTAGTGCTCAAATATTCTTCCGAATCTCCTTCCTGCAAAGTTAAAATTATCGGCACTTTATTTTCTGAAAAAATATTGGCAATATAAGCCGCGCCAGAAGCGAAAGTGACCATCATGCACCAATAAAAATCATAATGATTTTTATTGTTTAACAATATAGCTTTAATAGCACCCCAAAACGGCAAGAGTAGTTTATCTAAGATAGGAACACCGATACCCAAACGATAGACGTTCACATTGCCGACTTTTTCAAAATTAGGTATTCCCGATTTTAATTTTGCTGTTATCAAATCAAACTCTACCTGCCCGAACCCGTCCGTACCGGCACGGGCGGATGACTCGGTCGGGCGGGCATCCGTTATTCTATCGGTAATTTCTTTGATTGCCACTTCTGCTCCGCCCACAAACGGATAATAAGCAGTTGAAAATATGAGTATTTTTTTAGCGTTTTCCATCCCGTTAGAAACATTAAATTTTGTTCTCATAACTCAAATTAAATCCCGCGCAATTATTAGCATAGTTTCTAACGGGATCCACCCCTCAATGCTATCAAAAATTGAGCTTTTAAGCCATCTTAAACGGCTCAACGCCGTTGAGCCGTTCTCGCTGTTATTTGCTTTTTTTGGTTTTTGAAATTGGCTTCTTTGGAACCTCTTTATTATTCATAGCCAAGAAATCATTATTTGAATCAATCACTTGTTTTATGAGTTTTGGTACATAACCAGCCTTCTCCGAAGCTTTAATGAGAGCGTTAGTATCTTTGGGTAGACATTTGCCATCAAAACCTCTTTTATCTTTGAAAACTACTGTGTGCATTTTGTGAATCCTTGGATCAGCGAGCCACAACTCTCTAAGTTCGTTATAGTCTACCCCGATATGTTTGGCTATTTCAAAAAATTCATTACAAAAAGTAACTTTGGTAGCATAAAAAACATTTTCCATATATTTGCAAAGTTCTGCTGTCAAAGCATCAGACTGAATGTATCTCTTGGTCGGGCCGCCTTTCGCTATAAAAAAGTCCAAAATCTCACTGGTGTCTTTTTTATCACCACCGCAAATCACGAAAGGCTCTTCAACAGCAGACCAATTGTAAGGAGACCAGTAAGAACTTTCACCTACATACTCAGGCGAGAAAACCACTCTCTTTTTATATTTTTTCTTCAAATAGTCTGTCGTGCCAGGAGGAACGGTGGACTTCATTAAAATCAAAGGGGTTTTAATCCATTTGAGAGTATTTTCCACTTCGGAAATATCGCAAGAACCGTCTTCAGACATAGGAGTTGGTACACAGATGATAGCCAAGTCGCAATGATTGACAGACCTTTTGTCATCAAATCTGCTGTATGGGTCATTATTTACGCTTTTGTAGGGGTCATAGATAACTGCATCGGGAAACATCTTATAATAAGCCGCTCCTACGTGCCCAAAACCAATTATAGCCACTCTTTTACTCATGGCCAAAAAACTAACACAAAACAGGTGGAAATACAATAGATTGCTAGCTATTCACCTTTTAGAACTTTAAGCAGAATTTCCTCTGGAATTTCATTGGGAGATTTAGGGCTTTTGGCTTTTTCTATAGCTTCTTTCAAAGCATTTTTATGCTCCGGTGTCATTTCTTTATTTTTATTTTTTTCAGCGTTTGGTTTAAGTTGATTTAATGATATTGTTTCTGTTTTCGGTTCTTCCTTTTTTTCTTTATTCTCAACTTTAAGCTCTAAGCTCTTAGTTTCTGACTGCTTCTGCTTCACCGCTTCTTGTATTGCCTGACCTAAAAGAGGACTCTTTTTTGGTTGCTCAAATTTTGGTCGTTCAAACTTAGGCTTTTCAAAATTTTGCTCTCTAGGTTTGTACTCAGATTTTGGTTCTGGTTTTTTTTCTTCAGGTTTATCTTTTTTTATTTCTTCCTTGCCCGTCGTAGCTTTACTTTGTCCTTCCGTAGCTTTATGCGAAGGAGGAGCGAAGTCGGGTTTTTTGAGAGCTGGTTCTGGAGAGTGCCAATCTGCTATCGCTTTTTCTACTTCAGCTTTTGGTTTGGTAAAGTTTTGACGCGACATTTCTACCACTTTGTCTCTCCAAGAAATTTCCGGTATAGGAACAGGGGGTAAAGTGGTAGCCGAAAATGGTTGTGAAGCGACACCATCTATCATAAGTTTCAAATAAATCTGATATTTACCCAAATTAACAATATCTTCCATAGTAAATATTGGCGCAAATTCTTTTTCCAAAACCTCGGCATCATAAGAGCCAACTCTAAAAGCCACCATAGTACCCACGTTGCCAAATACTGCTGCCCTCACCTCCTCAGCCATCTGTTCAATATATTGATGAGTAATATTTAAACTTAGTTTGTATTTTCTAGCTTCAGAGAGAATATCAGCAAAACTTTTATTGGCGAAAGACTGGAACTCATCTACATATAAATAAAAATTTGACAGTTTTTTTAGTTCGGCAGGCACTGCATCAGCGCGAGACATGGCAGCCAAATAAATTTTGGTGACCAACATTGAACCCAAAAGATTGGCGTTACCTTCTCCTACCAAACCCTTTGACAAATTTACTATCAAAATCTTTTTTTCGTCCATTATTTTCCTGATATCAAAAGAAGATTTTGGCTGGCCGATAATATTTCGAATAAGAGGGTTAGAAGTAAACTGGCCAATTTTGTTTTGGATAGCTGGTATCGCTTCAGCGGCAAATCTCTCGGTGTAACCCGCATATTCTTTGGTCCAATAATTTTTGACTGACGGGTCAGTGATATTGGCTATAACCGCATTACGATAAGTTTTATCAGAAAGCATCCTGTTTATACCAAGCATAGTCGCTCCCGGATATTCGAGGAGAGCGAGAATAGTGTTTTGCAAAATATATTGCATACGGTCAGAAAAACTTTCTTCACCAAAGAGCTTCTCAAATGCACTCATAAGACCGGAGACTACCAAGTGTCTCCTTTCCGGACCAACATCTTCCATCACATTGAAAGCAATCGGATGTTCAATATCAAAAGGAGCGAAATAAATTACATCTTTGATACGATGTTCAGGAACATAATCAAGCAAAAGGTCAGCAGTTTTACCATGAGGATCAAGAAATGCCATACCCTCACCATTTTGGATATCTTGAATAGCCAGATTTTCAAGCATAACTGATTTACCCATGCCGGTTTTCCCGATAGAGTAAATATGACGCAATCTATCCTCATCTTTAATACCAAATTTCACCCGCTTGTTGCGCGAATCAGTTTCAGCGAAATATGTTATATGGTTAGAGTTATCCATTGGATATATTATACAACAATTTTTAATTTAAAATTCAAAATTTTTAATTAATTTTAAATTTCTAAATTTGAAATTTAAAATTACTGCGACAGCAACGCTTCTTTAGTGTAAGTGTTAGCTGGGTCCCAGAGCATCCACGAGGTTAAGCCAGAGTCATAAGTAGCTTGGATTTGTTTACGTATCATATCAGCAGTGTAATGTACAGGATAATCGTTATCTTGAAGCCATGGGCGAAGTTGCAGAGGACCGAGCCTTTTTAGTGTTGGAGAATTTGGGGTAGAACTAGCAATCTCTTGTTTTAAGAAATTGACGCGAGCCACTGCCGCACTCATACTAAATTTCACAATTTCATATGGCACTTTGTTTGGATCAGGCCAGCCATTAAACGTCGGTGGATAGTGTGACGGGTAAACCATCGGAGAGACATAATCAAAATTTTGAAGCGCGTATTCCAAAACTTGACCGATGCCAAGGTCATCAGTATTGGTAGTCGTCATTCCAAACAAATCAGCTGAAGTAACTAAACCAGTACCGGTAACATTTTTATCAAGATATTCAAAAAATTGACGTAACATTTCTTTTTTGGTAGTCGTACCTGTATGAGAAAAACTTATATCTTTCATATCACCATCGGACGGGAAACGAATATAATCAAAATTTATTTCATCAAAACCAATAGCGTAAGAAGAAGTGGCAATAGCGGTTATATAATTCCAAAAAGGTTTGGCCCCAACATCAATAAAAGAGATGCCTTTTCTATCTTTCCAAACACCTCCGTCACTTTCCCTTTTAACAGCCAACTCAGGATGAGCTTTGGTATAAAGAGGATCTTGGAAAACAGTCACTCTGCCAATCACATAAATTCCTCTGTTATGCAAATTTTCTACCAACTCTTGCATATCGGCGACCTTACAACCAGAACCTCCCAAAGCTTCTATTTCTGCATTACCGGTCTTAAAAGCTACCGTACCGGTATAATCCTTCACATCAACCACTACAGCGTTGAGTTCGGTCTCATCTATAAGCTTGGCCAGCTTTTCCCGCAATGATGGCATACTAGCGACACATTGAGTCATATAAATTCCCTTCAAAGGTTCGGGAGTTTTTAAATGTACAACCTTTTTTTCTGGAATTTTATTTATTGTATTTTCTGTACTGGTTGCATTTGGTTCACTATAAGAAACTTTGGAAGAAAAAGTAAACGAGGAAATAAAGAAAAGTAAAATAATTATTCCAATAAAGATACTTGCAATCCTCCCTGCTTTTTTCATCCCGTTAGAAATTTATCTATTAAGTTCGCACTACTTGGTTTTGAATCTAGTAAATATCTCATGTTATTTCTAACGGGATTCATATTTCTGTTTCTTTTTTTGTTTGAATTTGAGTTGGAGGCGGAGTTTGAATATTTGTTTCAGAAAATTTAAGCTCATTATTTTGAGGAAGTATATTTTCAGAAATCTTGCTCTTCTTTTTTGCTTTTGGTTTTATCTGTAATTTTTTCATAATAGTAGGCCCCAAAGAAGTCACTATAAAAAATACTCCCGACAAAAATACTAAAGTATTTTTCCACGTTCCCGGTATTCCAAGGAATGGTAAAATAGCGAGCCAAACTCCAAAAGAAATATAAAAATTATTTTTGTGCATGAGGGTATTATACCCTATTATTTCTCTGCCTCAAATTGTTTATAGTCACAAGAAGAGTCGAGCCAATAAATATTGAAGAATAAGTACCTATGAAAATACCGATAAGGAGAGCGAGGGTGAAATTTTTGACTGTCTCCGGTCCAAAAATATACAAAACCAAAACGGCGAGGAGCACTGTCATAGAGGTGTTGATAGAACGAATGAAAGTTTCGTTTATACTTTCTCCTACTATGGTTTCAAAGTCCTTTTTTCCTCCAAAATTTTCATTCTTGTGCAAATTTTCTCTGACTCTGTCAAAAACCACAATAGTATCGTGTACGGAAAAACCCAGGATCACGAGAAGTGCTGTCACGAAAAGAGTATCAACTTCAAATCCATGAAAATGGCCTAAAATAGCAAACACACCGGCGGGTATCAAAACATCATGAAGCAGAGCGAGCACCGTCACCAACCCATAAACCCAAGACGATACGGGTTTAGAAACTTTCCTGAAAGCGAAAGCGATAAAAAGCACGATAGCCAAAAGCACCAAAAATATTGATACCAAAGATTTTTGGATAGCTTCCTTCCCTAATATCGGACCAACAGTACTAAAAGTTTTTTCTACCGGATAATATTTCCCATCTAAAGTGAGACCTTTCATTACTGAATCTTTTTGAGACTGCGTTATTTCTTTCAGTCTTATGATATAACCTTCGCCTGAAGACCTCACTGAAGCATCTTTAAAATTTAAATTATTTAAAACTCCTTTCACTTCATCCGAAGTTGGTCTAGTTTGACTGAAAGAAACATCGAGCAAACTTCCCCCTACGAAATCAATGCTCGGTTTCAGACCCCAAAATACAACCGAGAGTATTGAACTCAAAACCAAGATGATTGATATGATGTAAAATATTTTTCTGTGTTTAACGATAAACATATTTATTTGTCTTCCTTACTTATTGCAAATAATATAGTGCGTGATGCCGTCACTGCACTAAACATAGAGACCAAAACTCCGATAAGGAACACCAAGGCGAAACCTTTGATGACCGGCGTAGAAGCGAAGTAATACAAAATAACAGCCGTGATTATACTTGAAGAATTGGAATCACGGATGGAACTCCATGCCCTATGAAAACCTTCTTTGAGAGCATCATATTTATTTTTGCCTTTCTTTAACTCTTCTCTAGTTCTTTCAAAAATCAAAATGTTTGCATCCACTGCCATACCGATTGAAAGGATAAAGCCAGCGATACCAGCAGCAGTGAGTGTGACCGGTATCATTTCAAACAAAACCAAGTTTATAACTGTGTAAATAGCTAAAGCCAAAACTGCCACCAGTCCTTTGAATCGATACCAAGCAACAAGGAAGAGAGCTACCACCAAAAATGCATACATCCCTGCTTTGACCGATGCAGTGACCGCTTGGTCTCCTAGTGTAGCGCCGATAGTTTCGGTGCTGATAAGAGAGATAGGCATTGGTAAGGCGCCATAATTCAAATCGCGGACGATTTGTTTGGCACTGTCAGCCGTGAAATCTCCGGTGATAACGGCTTCCCCTCCGGATATTTCTTCTCTAATATAAGGAGCTTCTATGAGTTTACCATCAAGAAAAATACCCAAAACGCTTCCTGTGTTTTCTTTGGTAATCTTGGCGAAAAGATCAGAACCTTCTTGATTGAATTTAAGTCCGATAATAGGTTTGTTGCTCGAAGTATTTTGGTCAAATTGGATGCTAGCTTTTTGGAGCATTCTACCTGTAAGACCCGTGTCTAAAAAGGCTCCGGGCGCATTCATGATAGCGGCGCTTGTACTACTACTGGCTGTTATCTTACTTTGAGCTTCTTTAGACAAAAGTTTGAATTCCAACACAGGGGTGGCGCCTATACTTTTAATAGCTTCATTAACATCTGTAACCCCGGGCAATTCTACAATAAGTCTTTGCTCTGTATTTTGTGTACCAAAAACACCACCTTGTTCAACTTGAATAATCGGTTCAGAAACCCCAAAAATATTGATACGCCTTTCGATAACCTCTTTTAGTGATTGCATAGCTCCAGCGATATCCGCGCTAGCAACCGCTGAAGTATCAGCTTTGTAAACCAAATGAGTACCGCCAGAGAGGTCAAGCCCAAGTTTGAATTTGTGATTGGATTCCGGTTTTTGACCATTCCATACAAAAAGACCGAGCACTATGCCCGCCGCCACTATGATAATCGCCCAAAATCTGTATTTAGCCATACCCGTAGATATTACCTAATTTAAAGGATTTCTGCAATTTTAACCCATCACTCCTCTTTCTAACCTTCCCCCTTCCCCTCCCTTACATTAAGGGAGGGGTGACTATTTTTTATCACTTAGCTGTTTAATTTTGTTTTGTAAATCATTTAGAACTTTATTTGTATTATTCAAAACATCCTCATTCTGAAATCTAATAATATTTATATCTAAACTATCTAAATAGTTTTCTCTATCTTTATCATAAATTTTGTTCTTTTCGTGAATTTTCCCATCCAACTCAATTCCTAAACGAATTTTAGGACAATAAAAATCTAAAATATAAGGTCCGGTACTATATTGTCTTAAAAATCTCAGGCCTAGAATTTTGTTTTTTGAGATAAATTTCCATAATATTTTTTCTGCTTCTGTTTGGTTATTTCGTAATCCTTGTCTTCTTTCTTTTAGAGTTTTGTTGTTGTAGAGAAATTTATTATCCATTCATACATTCTAACCTTCCCGCGCTAACGCGTCGACCTCTCGTTCCGTTTGAGTGTTCCCTCACCTTACATTAAGGAAAGTTTAGCAATCTATTTAATATGCTGGAGCATCTTTATAAGCCTCGGTTCTTTTGTCTCTAAGAATTTCAAGTGTTTCTTCTGTGGCTAGTTCTATTTCATTCTGTGACTTGCGTATTTTTTCTACCAAAGATTTTAGTTTATTCCTCCTTTCTTTATCCAGTAAAATGCCTCCTGTTGGTTTTGCAAAACCTTCTAAAAAATTAGCTAATTTAGAAACATCACTGTTTGCAAAGCTACAAGAATATACCCCAAAATCTTTATGCACTTCCACATTACCATTTATACAGGTTTCAACTTTATTTTTTAATTCAGCTATTGCTAAATCTATTACTCCTTGCTCTAGAGTTCCTCTTGAACTAAGATAGTTTTCTTTGGAATCTTCAGCAAGGTCTCTTTCCTCTTTTATATTCTGTATTTGTGCCTCTGTAACTTTCAATACCGGTTCACCCTTTGAATCTGGTTCAAATTTGGCTCCTTCTTTTTTTACAAGTTCAGCATCTGATAATGCTCTATTTTGCTCCATATCTGCTTTTTGTATTGGTGAAAATTTCTCCATATTTTTGGAATTATTATTAACAACTCAATTTTACCCCCCCCGCAAATAATGCAAGAACTCCAGAACGCAGACACCCCCCTTAAGGTAAGGGGGGTCGAGACGAAGTCCGGGTAGGTTAGAGAAATTTCGTGAATAAATTAAACCCCACTATGTGATATCAATGCTTTAATAGTCTTGAGCGCAATTTTCAAATCCAACATAAAGGAACGATTTTTGATGTAATAGAGATCGTAAGAAAGTTTACGACGAGTTTTTTCGGAATCGGCCACTACTTTGGGCGGATCGGTGTGATAAAGCTGGGCCCAACCTGAAAGCCCCGGCTTAATCAAATGCCTAATATTGTAGTAAGGAATTTCATCTTCATAATTTTTAACCAAAACTGGAATTTCCGGACGAGGACCGATGAGCGACATATCACCTTTAAAAACGCTCCAGAGTTGTGGTAGTTCATCTACCCGAAGTGCTCTGAGCCATTTGCCAACTTTGGTAATTTCTTTATTACCATCACTGGTCATGGTCCTGAATTTTTTTACTTTTATTATTTTATTATTTTTACCTATCCTTTCTTGTTCAAAGAAAATATTGCCTTTATCATCAAGTTTTATAGCTAAAACTACAAAAGGATAAACAATCAAAGAAACCACTCCAGCAACGAAAGACAAAACTATATCCATAATGCGTTTCAAAACATCATAAGTAATACGAGACTCAGTAGAAATATTTTCCAAAAACCAATTGTAACGGACTAGGGAGAGTGGCACTCGGTCAAAAAGATCTTCATAAATTTTATACATATCTATAAATTTCACTCTGGAAAAAATGAGATTATAAAGATGCGGTAATATCGGCTCCACCTTTTCGTTTTTCAAATCTACAGCAATTATTTGCACTTCCTCAGAATAAACTCTTTCTAAAATTTCAGCTTGAAAATCTAAACCGGAAGCGCGATTAAGATCTACTGAAGAAATAAATTGGAGGCCATATTTAGGATTGTGATTAACTTCTTCCAAAAGTTCTTTCATCTCTTCCCCACTACCAACAATAATGCCTTTTTGTTTTGCAAATGGATTCAAAATTTTATCTCCATAAATCCTCCACAGTAAAATAAAACCAAAAGAAATAACCAAATATATAAAAAGATTGGTCTTCGGGGCAATCCCAAAATAAGGTATGAAATAAAAGAAGAGTACCGCTAGAAAACTGTTAGCGATTTGCGCGTTAAAAACAGTGGAAGGCAAACGGCTTTTCAATATCAAAGTATGTTTTTCGTAAAGACCGGATATGAAAAATATCAAAATCCAAACGAAGATAATTATAGTGAAAGGCCAAAAGTGAAGCCCCCAAATTTCCCCCGAAGGAATCTTTTGGTCTCTTAAAAGCAAAGCTGCCCAGAGGGAAAAATACAGGAGTATGACATCACCAAAAAACAGAGCTGCAGTTTCCTTTTTGCCTGATATAGTCATATATTAATTATAAACCCATATGTATTATATTGTATATACATTATATAATGGCTTGTATTTTTAGTCAAATTGGGTTAGACTTTTATTATGCTAACAAAGAAAAAGATTTTATACATCATCACTAAGGGTAATTTTGGCGGAGCTCAAAAATACGTCTATGATTTGGCGACTAATCTACCAAAAGATAAATTTGATGTAGTGGTTGCTTGTGGCAATAAAGATGGCTATGTATTATTTGAAAAATTAACTGAAAAAAATATAAGAACAATCATTTTGGAAAGTTCCGAGAGAGAAATAAATTTAAAAAATGATTTCAAAACTTTTAAAGAATTACTGAAACTAATCAGAAAGGAAAAACCTGACACGGTTCACCTAAATTCTTCAAAAATAGGATTTCTGGGAAGTTTGGTAGCTTTTTACATTAACCTAAATAACAACTACCCCAAACCAAAAATAATTTTCACTTCTCACGGTTGGGCTTTTAACGAACAAAACCGATCTGCAATTGCTAAATTTATTTTTTATATTGCCCACTATTTTACTATCATATTTTGCGATGCGACTATCGCCGTTTCAGAAAAAACCAAACAGGATATTGATTTCTTACCTTTTATTAAAGATAAAATAAAAGTGATTTATAATGGTCTTGAAAATTTTGAAACCTTACTCACACAAGAATCTCGAGAAATTTTGACAGACAAAAATCCTTCGACAAGCTCAAGACAGGCAATTTTATTTTCTTTATCTGAACTTCATAACAATAAAGGTATAGATGTAGCTCTCAAAGCAATCTCACTTTTACCGGATGACAAAAAAGAAAATATTATTTACTGCATCGCCGGAGAAGGTGAAGAAAAACAAAATTTGGAAAAACTAGCAAATGATTTAGGAATTAAAACTCTAGTCCGCTTTTTGGGATTTGTGAAAGATGGCAAAAAACTCTTATCTGGAGCCACTATTTTCCTTTTACCTTCCCGAACTGAAAATTTGCCTTTTGCTATTTTGGAAGCAGGACTAATAGGTCTTCCAATTATTGCTACCAGTGTCGGCGGTATACCGGAAGTAATTCGTGATATGCAAAATGGTATTTTGATACATCCCCGTAATCCAAAAGAGATAGCTGAAGCTATTATGTATTACCTTGACCATCCGGAAAAACAAAAAGAATTTGGGGAAGAAATTAAAAAAACTGTCACCAATTTCTTTTCTCTCCAAAAAATGCTCGAAGAAACTATTCGGTTATACCAATAATTTCATTTTTAGTATCTATTTTGTTGGTTGCTGTCGCATAAGAGCGCTGGCCCATAAGTATCCCAAGGCCGAGAAATTCGGCGAGCATATGGCTTCCTCCATAACTCATAAATGGCATAGTAATACCAGTGACCGGCAAGAGGCCTATATTCATACCAACGTGAATAATAAAATGAAAAAGAAATATTGAAAAAAGTCCTAGACCATACAGAGTTTCAAAATTGGTCGCTCCCCTTTTGGCAATACTTATAATTCTCCAAAAAACCACTCCATACAAACCAAAAATAATAACTACTCCAACAAAACCCCATTCTTCACTGAAAGCAGCAAAAATAAAATCAGTTTCGTACTCAGGTAAAAATTTCAATTTTGACTGACTACCAAGACCTACTCCTTTGCCTATAATTTGACCAGAACCGACAGCTATAGTGGACTGATAAGCGTTGTAGCCGGCACCGGTAAGATCGGTCAAAGGATGAATAAAAGAGACTATTCGAGTTTTCTGATAATCTTTGAAGACAAAAAACCATAGACCCCCGAAAGAGATGAGGCCTGTCAAAAAGACAACGGCCAAATGTTTTTTGGAAATCCCAGAAACTAAAACCACAAACAGCCAGATTAAAAATATTATAATAGCCGAACCAAAATCCGGCTGTAGGAAAACCAAAATAAAAAGCATAAATGCATAAAGCCCAGAAGTTAAGATATGCCTGACGTTAGCTATTTCTATATGTCTCCTGGAAAAATATTTAGCGAGGAGTATCACCAAAACCAACTTGGCAAAATCTACCGGCTGAAAAGCCAAAGCTCCAAAGTTAAACCAGCTTTGAGCACCCTTAAACACCGCTCCTAAAATAAAAAGTAACAAAAGCGATGAAACTGAAACTGCAAACAACACAATAATAGTGCTACTGCGACGCAAAAATCTCCAATCAATAAGACTCGCCCCGATCATCACACTAACTGATATCACAAGCCAAATTATTTGCCTCAAAAACAAAACATTGCCTCCCAAACCAGAATGTGAAGGTAAAAAAGAGTTCATGGTCAAAATACCAGCCACGGATATAAAAAATATGGCTCCGAAAAGCAGCCAATCCATTGAATAAATGAGTTTCTTATATAACATTGCCAAAAATCTTGTAAGTTATCTCTATCCTAGCAGGAATCTCTTCACATATATCAGATGATATATTTTTGTAAATAGTTTCCAAGTTTGCAGCAGATGGCGCGAAAAAATAATTTTCTTCTCCGGAAGCTAGTGTTTTAAGAAATACTTCATTTATCTTTTCACCCAAACCGATAGTATATATTGAAATACCGTCTTTTTTGAGATTAACTGATTCTTCCAACGCCAAATTTTCTGCATATTTTATATCCTGAGCTTCAGTAGTACCTTTAGGATCTCTCGGACTATTAGCCACTCCATCGGTAAGGAGAACCACTATCTTTGAATTACCCTCAGTTATTCTTGCAGAACCAAGTTCTTGCCAAGCGGAATGCAGAACATCAAAAACGTTAGTGTACTGAGTACTGCTAGCTTCAATATTTATGGAATTTACCGCTTGCCCTGCCGAAATAAAATCAGAAGTTAAACTTAAATCTATCGGATCTTTAGAATTTGTAGCAAAAGAGACAATACCAACTTTATTTTTGGAATTTAGCTGTCCAACGAAAGAAGAGGCGGCGGCTTTGGCAGTCGAAAGAGGTTCTGGTGGACTGGTGCCCAAAGAAGACATCGAGCCAGACCTATCTATAAGAAGAATGATATCTGAAGTTTTCTCACAAGCTTTAGATCCAAGTTTAAAAGGTTGCGGCCAAGTGAAAAAAACATCTTGGATTTCATTTTTTTTCAAAGTCTCTATGAATGTCCTAGAAGCAGCGATTATATTATCCGACCCATCAAAAATAGAAGCAATTAATTCAATTTTTTTTATTTCTTCGGTAGTATTATTTTTAACACTGGCTTCTACTCTAGGTGCGCTATCCAAACGCAAAAGTGAACTGTGTGTCACAGTAATGTCGTCGCCCCTTTTTTGGTTTTTATTCCAAACTATACCACTACCAAGTTCAAACACCGCTCGCCTAGGCCTGCTGTCTCCTTTGACGATTATTGAACCTTCAAATATTCCGACGGTTTTATTTTTTGGCAAAATCGTAGCTCTATCTCTTTTTTCCAAAACAACATTATTTTCATCGTAAATAGTAAAACTATATGGAACGTAAGTCGCATCAAAACTGATATTGGGATTTTCCACATAAACCAAAACAGACCATAGCCCAGGACTGACTTCAAACAATCTTGGATCCCATCTCACGATCGGTTTTATTACGTCGCTACTACAAACAAGTTTGCATGAACCCCCACAGTCCAATCCGGTCTCATCTCCGTTTTTTAAATTATCAAAGCAGTTTGGTGCCTCATACCAAAAAATCCAAAATATACCAAAAGAAATAGCCGACAATAAAAGTACTGCCGCTCCCAAAATAATCGCTCTCCTGCGCGTCGCCCAACTATTATCCAAAACTTGAGGATCCATAGATTAATTATAACGCAAATTAAAAATAACTCACCTAAAACAAAGAACGGCTCAACGACATTTGTCGTTGAGCCGTTCTTTTGAAATAGATTAAAAACTTGGTTCTGCCTGCCCGCCACAGCTTTAGCGACGGCGGGGCGCCTAGCTACTGTCACAAGTCAAAGTCTGCTGACTTTGCTTGCCGACCCCGCCTCCTTCGCCTACGCTCAGTCCGGCCGTGAAGTTGGGTCCCAACCCAACTTCACCCCCTTGCGAGTGAAAAGCGAACACTTGGAGCTTTGCAAGACCTTTTGAGATATTTTGTGATTTTAAGAAACAAAATATCCAAAAGGTGTACAGCTCCTGTAAGGAGACATCGCCTCAACAGAGCTTAACTGCCGTGTCCCAGTAGTACAGCAAAGCTGACTACGGGGCAAGTCGGAATGGAACGGGTGAGGTCGGGATGGGACCCGACCGCAAGACCTTTGATAATTTTTATGAGCTTTGCGAAATAAAAATAGAAAAGGTGTACAGCGCCTGTAAGGCGGGACACCTCTGCGAAAAATTTATTGCATATTTTGTTCTGGCGACTAGCTACTCTCCCCTTGCGAGTACCATCGCCTCAACAGAGCTTAACTGCCGTGTTCGGAATGAGAACGGGTGTGACCTCTGCGACAAATCACCAGAACAAAATAAACAACACAGACCGTTCTTTCAAACAGTCTTATGTGGCAGGAGAAAAAATTTAAAAGAAAAACGTGCATTTCCAAATTTCCTAATAGAATCGGATAATTAGTACGCCTCGGCTTAATAGATTACTCCACTTACACCTAGCGCCTATCACGTGATCATCTCTCACGATCCTCAACGATTCCTTATCTTGGGGATGGCTTCCCTCTTATATGCTTTCAGAGGTTATCCAAACCCGACTTAGCTACCCTGCGATGCTCTTGGCAGAACAGCAGGTACACCAGAGGTCAGTTCAACTCGGTCCTCTCGTACTAGAGTCAAATCCCCTCAAGAATCAACGCCTGCAGTAGATAGGAGACCAACCTGTCTCACGCTTGTTACCACACATTACTGTGTGCAATGGACTATAGCTTTTTCTCTTTCGAGAATACTGACGTTTAGTCTCTACGAGCCCCTTTCGGGTTCTCTCGGTATTATCCTTTTTCAGGACTTCACCGATATTAGTCAGTTTAATCACAAAAATAAATTTGTGACCGCCGTGATTTGATTCATCTTCCATCATTCAATTTCATAAACGAAAAAACTTATAACATTAAATTTTAATTTTCCTCTGAGGATTCAGATTGTGGAAAAGTTATGATATGTATTGCTACATGATATAACTTCTCCACGGTCTGAACCCAGCTCGCGTATCTTTTTAAATGGCGAACAGCCATACCCTTG
>ERZ1292629.43-Hain-H43-01um-R1-43-length-119411-cov-7_pt3 | contig 58473 bp, 82 predicted proteins | sample MGYA00564399_ERZ1292629 | MGnify/ENA primary metagenome ERZ1292629 (study PRJEB36523, sample SAMEA6512636) | groundwater metagenome | collected 2019-01-08 | study: AquaDiva: Metagenomics assemblies of 32 groundwater samples
GAAGAATTTTGAAAGAGGAACTAAGGAAATTTTGAAGGCTGTTGTAAAAAGCAAGGTCTTTAGCATTGTTGGCGGAGGTCATAGCTTGGATGCTGTTGAAAGATATGTTGGCAAGAGAAAAATAAGCTATGTTAGCCTAGCTGGTGGAGCTTTACTTGAATATATGGCTGGAAAAAAGCTTCCTGGTTTAATTGTTTTGGAAATGTGGGCAAGAAGATTTGACTTATAAAAAGAAAAATCAAGTATAGAATAAAATCTTATGTTATATTCAACGAAGACTTAAAAAATACTAATCCAGAATTACTGAAGAATTATATTGGTAGCTATAAGTTCCACCCCAAAGAGTTTTCTAGCATTACTGACACTATAATTTACAAAGACACAGTTATCTTGTTTGTATGGACTGGAAAACCACCGATTGCAATTGTCATAAAAAATAAAGATAATGCGGAGAGCTATAAAAACCAGTTTAAACTTATGTGGAAAAATGCAAAAAAAATAAAGAAAACCTTCTTAGTTATAATGCATTAGTAGTTAAGATAATTTATATATTATTCAGAGGTTTTATTTTTTAGTTAATTTTAGGGGGTTTAATAGAATGAATTTAGAACTAGAAGAAGTAGAAAGAATTACAAGTATTTTATTGAGAAAACTGCCATTAGGGCAATTTAGTTTTGAACAAGCAGGCATTGACAAGATTGCCTGATTCTTTTATTTTTGCGCAAAAGAAGGCGCTAATTTTATACTGTTCAGTCTGTTTATGCAATCTATAAGTTTGCCTTTTATAATATAAAATTTCTCTCTTACAATGTCAGTATCCTCTATTAATGTTCTGAAGTTGCTCTTTATGAACTCTATATACTCTTTTATGATATATTTTATATCTCCATAAATTACACCTAAATCCTCCTTATTTTCATCTGAAAGCGGAGAATTTTTATCTTTTTTTGCATTATTTACCCACTGCAATAATTTGATCATTATCTCAAAATCTTGCTCATAAATCTTTTTATAGAATGCAGATATTTCTCTTACAGTTATATTGGACTTCTCCATTTTAAGTATAAAGTCTTCATTGTAATTCACGAAACCAGTTAAATAAATACTGTAATAATCTATTGTTTTTATTATGTCTTGCATTAATATTCAAATTACTATTTATTTATAATGATTTTCGTTTTTTAAGAGGTGTTTAAATAAATTTTTATTGGGGTATAAACCATTGTTAAATCTAGAGAAATTAGGCTATCTTTATTATAAATTGCATCTAAAACTCCATAATACAAATGCCGAAAGAGAGAAAGAGCTAGACTCATTCTTATTCTCAAATCCAAATATTATATATAAAAATAAGTCAATCGGTAATACTGATTATGAAATTGATATCAATGTAGAAAATCCTATGAAGTTAAGGTTGCTAATAAAAAAGATTAAGGACAAATTTTTTGATATCCTCCAAGATTATGTAATACTGTACTACCTAAAAGAGCACAAATATGTGTTGTTTCCATCATAAGTCCCACATCAGTTAATTTTTTAAATGTCGGTTTTCTTGTTTATTATTATGGGCCGGTAGTTTAGCTCGGCAAAATACTCGCATGGCATGCGAGTGATCGAGGGTTCAAATCCCCCCCGGTCCACTTAAGGGCCAGTAATTAAACTTGGTATAATACTGCGTTCGCAATGCAGAAGTTCGGGTTCAAATCCCGACTGGTCCAGATGAAAATGATAACAATAAAAGAATTCAAGAGACTGAAATTTAAGAACAAGAATCCCATCAATGTAGATGAAGTTATAGGCAAGAATATATTTAATGCCCTAAAAGAAAAAATTGACATTGTCAATAAAAATATTGTTGTTCTTTGTGGAAATACCAATAAGGGCCATTTGGGATTAATTGTTGCAAGATACTTAAGAGAAGAAGCCAATGTAAAGGTTATTTTTCTGGACAAGAAAGAGAACCTTGATGAGGACTTCAAAATAAATTACCTAAGAATTCTTGGAAATTTAAAACAAGATCAAAACTTGATATATAATACCGATATTTTAATAGATGCAATCCTTGACAATGAAATTAGGGGATTTATTAGGGAGCCTGCTAAATCAGCCATAATAAAGTATAATAACTCAAAGGCTTATAAGATTGCCATGGATTATCCTTCGGGATTAAATCCTGATAATGGAATAGTGATAGACATATCAACAAATAATGACCTGATATTAACGATACATGACACTAAAAAAGGATTATTAGACTACAAAAACGTTGTAATTGTTGAATCAGGATTAAAGTAGAATGATACAAATATTAGTCTTTGGAGATAGTATTTCATATGGCGCATGGGACTTAGAAGGTTGGTGAGTACAAAGATTAAGGAAATACTTAGGCAAAAAAATTAACAATTAATTCCTACTACACAATATACAATCTTGGAGTCGATGGTGATACAACAAATAATTTATTAGAAAAATTTATGTATTGACTCTCTTATGATATTTTGTTCATTTATAGTGAACAAAAAATAGCTATTTTGTGCAATAATAATGAAAAGATTTATAAACTCTCATTTTCATTATATTGCCATGTTATCAGAAGCAGAAATAAAGGATATACTTACAAGGCAAAAAGAAACCATTCTTAGCAAGGAGTATGGCGTAGAAAGAGTAATTTTAAGGGGAGTAGAGCCTAAGATAAAACTACCCCATGTTGTTGTTTTAACAGGTCTGCGAAGAAGCGGCAAATCTACATTATTAAGGCAGTTAATAAAAAAACATTATAAAGACGAAGACTTTTATTACATAAACTTTGAAGATGAGAGATTATTCAATTTTCCAGCAAACGAATTTAATAGGCTCTATGAAGCATTAATAAGCTTGTACGGAAAAAAGAAAACTTTTTTTCTTGACGAAATTCAGAATGTAACTAATTTTGAGACATTTGTAAGAAGGTTTTATGAAGAAAAATTTAAATTTTTTATAACTGGCTCAAGTGCGGCCCTATTAAGCAGAGAGTTAGGAACAAAACTTACTGGCAGGCATGTGGACATTATTGTCAGGCCTTTCTCGTTTTTGGAATTTCTAGAACTACAAGGAGTTAAAATAAACCAGGAGCCTATTTACAAAACAGAGACAAAAGTCAAAATCAAAAAATATTTTGAAGCGTACCTACTAAAAGGAGGCATGCCTGAATATTTGATTTATAATGATCTGGAATTATTAACAAGAGTTTATGAAGACACTATAATTAAAGATATAGCAGTTAGATATAAAGTAGATAATGTGGCAATTCTAAGACAATTATATTTCTGCCTAATAAATAATTTTGCCAACAAGTTCAGCTATAACTCTCTTAAGAAAGTTACTAGTATTAAGAGTGTTAATACCATCAAGAAGTTTATATCCTATCTTGAAGAGACTTATTTTGCCAAAACAATAAATAAATTTGATTACTCCTACAAAAAACAGATGATAAATAATAAGAAATTTTATGTTTTAGATAATGGATTTATTGGGGTTCTCTCTAAGAAGCTAACTAACGACAGCGGATGGCTGCTGGAAAGCTTAGTTTTCAACTGCTTAAATAGATTTCATGAAGTCTTTTATCATTCTGATAAAAAGGAATGTGATTTTCTTATTGTTAAAAATAAAGAAATAAAGCAAGCAATACAAGTTTGTTATGAATTAAATGAAGAAAATAGAGAAAGAGAAGTTGAAGGGCTAATTGAGGCAATAGAGAAATTTAAGCTTAAAGAAGGATTGCTTCTGACAAATAGCCAGGAAGAAGAGCTTAAACTAAACGGGAAAAAAATAGTTATTAAACCTGTTTGGAAGTGGCTCCTGGAAAATCGTGAAGAGATTAAAAAATGACAATAAAATTTTTAGTTGCTGGTGACTCAAGTTTCATGAGAAAATTAATTTCAGATATTTGTATGATGAACTTATAAAATTAAACTATGAAACATTGTTAGAAAATGAGGATTATCCAAATACAAATGGACATGAATTAATATTTAAACTAGTAAAAAATTATTTATTAAAAAAACAATATCATAAAATGATAAAGGCAATAATATTTGATTCAGACAACACTTTAATAGATTTCAGCAGAATTGCGACACCTTGCATTCAGAAAACAGCGAAGGTTATGGGCTTAAAAGTTCCTAGCCCTGAAATAATAAATAAATTTTGGGGCAGAAGCCTAAATTATATTATAATTAATTTATGGGGTAAAAAATATATTAAGGAATTCAGGAAAGACTATTTTAAGATAATCTTCAAGTATAAATTCAAAGAAATAAAAGGGGCTAAAGAAACTATAAATTCCTTGAAGAAAAAGTATAAAATGGCTATAATAAGTGCCAAACCAAAATCATTGATGGTAAAAAATTTTAGAGATATAAACCTAGATACTAAAATCTTTAAATTTATGTTAAGCGCAGACGATACCAAATACCATAAGCCTGACCAAAGAGTTTTTAATGGCGTTGCAAAAAAATTGGGAGCCCAGAAAAATGAAGTATTGTATGTTGGAGACTCTATAGTTGATTTTATAGCCACTAAAAAAGCTGGCCTTAACTTTGTTGCAGTATTAACGGGAAGCTATACTAAAAAAGATTTCCAAAAATTTGGATTGAAAAAAGAAAACATTTTAAAATCTATAAAAGAACTGCCTAAATGGCTGGAGAAAAATGGATGAATGCCTATTTTGCAGGATAGTGAAAGGAGAAATTCCAAGCTTTAAGGTCTATGAGGACAAGGAGTTTATAGCTTTCCTAGACATCGGGCCCGTAAATAAAGGCCACACTTTGATAGTTCCAAAAACGCATTCCGAAACTTTTATGCATATGGATGAGAATGAACTAGGAAAAGTGATGCACGCAGTTCAGAAAGTTGCAAATGCTATATTAAAAGCAACTAAAGCTGACGGATTTAACCTGATGCTTAACAACAAAAAGGCGGCAGGACAGGTAATTGACCATACACACTTCCATATCATCCCAAGATTCCATAATGATGGATTTAAGCACTGGCCACAGGGAAAATATGCTGATGGAGAAGCAGGAAAGATTGCCACTGAAATAAAAAGGTTTTTATAAGGACTTTTTTCTAATTTAATTTAATAAGCCTCGGTAACTCAGCCTGGTAGAGTGCGGCTCTCATAAGGCCGTTGTCGTGGGTTCAAATCCCATCCGAGGCAGTCGTTCCTTTTTCTCGACGATAAAAACCATGCTGTCGACGACGCTAGACATTGAACTAAGATTTCTATTGAATTTTATGGGTTGAGTTAAATGTTGTTGGGTGGCAAATCGCTAGGATTTCGAAAGGTTTAAATACTAGGTAAGACTTATCTTACTTGGTGATAAAAATGGTAGAAATAAACATAACAAAAATGAGTTCAAAAGGACAAATTGTAATTCCTATAGAAATGAGAAAAGATTTTAGTATTAATGAGAGATTTATATTAATAAGAAATAGGGATCAGATAATACTGAAGAGAGCAACAGATTTCAATAAAGAACTAGAAGAAGATTTGATATTTGCAAAGAAAACAGAAGAAGCGTTTAGAAGATATGAACGTGGTAAATCTAAGAAAAAGAGTGATAAAGAATTTTTAGAAGAACTTAATAAATGGTGACCATAAAATATGACGCTGTTTTTGAAAGAAACATAAAAAAGATAAAAGATGGGCTTTTAAAGCTAAAAGTTAAGAAGCAGATTGAGAAGATTGTTAAATCTCCAGAAATTGGTAAGCCCATGAAATTCGGTAGAAAAGGAACTAGAGAAGTATATATTCCGCCATTCAGACTTTCTTATTCTTATATCAAAGAAGAAGACACAATAATATTCTTTGAATTATATCATAAAGACGAACAATAGAATTCTTTACAAAAATGAAACAACTAAAAATTAAAAAAGAAATAGTATAACTTATTCTGTGACTATTGATTATTCTCAGAATAGTACTTACCTGTTTCCATAAAAAATGTTGAATTTAATTGACAAAATAAAAGAGCGTGGCAACGGAATCTTGCCATGCAACCACAATAGCGTTAGCGTGAGTTTTCCTTTGCCAGGAGAACAAAAATGGAACACTCTGTCCATAAAGTTGGCTTGAACATTCACTTAGAAGTAAAAGAAGAAGCAGATAAAATATTTATTCCATTCCTAAACTTACTCTTATTGCCAGATTAACTTTTTCCATTAAATTGCATTCTATATGTGATAACCTTCTTAATACTCTAGATTTATCTATAGTGCGTATTTGATTTAATAAAATTGTGGAGTCTTTTTCTAAAATTTTATCGTCCTAAAATTCCTAGAAGACATGTGCTCATTCGAGCATTAAAATTTTATAGAATTGACTTTCTTCCCCCTCATGAAACTTTTTATATTGAATATTGTTGTTTCAAGAATTCTTTCGACAGCTTCTTTTGTGTTGAAGGCGTTATGCGGGGTAATGATGACATTGTCTCTTTTTAATAAGCTGTAATCTTCCAGTATTATTTTAAGATCCTGTTTATTCATTTTTGATTTTATAAACTTAATTTCCTCTCCAATAAAATTCTCTTCTTCAAGAACATCAAGACCCGCTGCTGAAATTATCTTTGAATCAAGTGCTTTGATCAATGCCTTTGTTTCGATTAATGCGCCCCTTGCAGTATTTATCAATATAGCACCTTTTTTTATTTTGCCTATGTTTTTGGTGTTAATCAAATGATGCGTATTCTTATTATAAGGGACGTGAAGGCTTATAATATCGCTCTTTTTTAGGAGTTCATTAAAACTTGTGTAATTGAACTTTAATTCCTTGGCAAGCTTTTTGTCTGGAAATAAATCATAGGCAATTACATTCATATTGAAGCCCTTTGCCATTCTTACCATATGCTTGCCTATATTCCCTGTGCCGACTATGCCGATTGTTTTGTTATTCAAGTCAATTCCAATAAGTCCTATCGAGCTAAAGCTCCTACTTTTAACTCTTTCAATACATTGGCTGATTTTTCTGGTTAGGTTTAATATCAAAGCGAATGCATGCTCTGCAACAGTATTTTCGCCGTAATGTGGAACATAACAGACAGTAATATTTCGCTTTTTGCACTCCTCTAAATCAATGTGATCGTAGCCAGTCGACATTGTAGCTATTAACTTTAGTCTTTTCATTTTCTTAAGAACGTTCTTGTCTATTTTTTTGTGGATAAACACTGCTATTGATTCATAGTTCTTGAATTTAGATGCGTTGTTTGGAGTAAGGTGAAAGCTGAATAGATCTGCTTTAATCCCTTTCCTTACAAACTCTTTCTCATGATTTTCAAGCTCGAAAAATGCCGTTTTCATAGATTAACCCTGCATGAATAATAGCAGACCCTTTCTGGATAGACCGCTTTTTTACCCAGTTCTTCTTCTATCCTTAGTAATTGGTTATATTTCGATATTCTTTCGCCTCTTGAAGGAGCTCCTGCTTTTATCTGGCCAAAGCCCAGGCCGACTGACAAGTCTGCTATGAATGAATCCTCTGTATCTCCGCTCCTATGGCTGATTATTACGTCCCAGCCATTTTTAATTGCGAGTTTCCCCGCATTTATCGCTTCTGTTAAAGTGCCTATCTGATTTAATTTTAATAATAGACAGTTGCATGAGTTTAATTTTATGGCTTTTTTAATCCTCTCAATGTTTGTTACTAGCAAATCATCGCCGATTACAGTAACTCCAGTCCCAAATTCAACAAACTTCTTGAATTCAAGGAATTTGTCCTGCTCAAAAGGATCTTCCAAAGCAATTATCGGATATTCTTCAATTAAGCTTTTGTACAATCCAAATAATTGATTTAATGAATAACATTTCCCTTCAATGCAATATTGTTTCTTGCCTCTAATTTTTTTGTACAAACTAGAGGCAGCTACATCGATTGCTATATTGACATTTTTTTCATATCCAAGCTCTTCTATTGCTTTCATCATTAAATCCAAAGGCTCCTTTACACTTTTCAAGTTTGGAGCGAAACCACCTTCATCCCCCAGATTTATGGAAAACTTTCCATGTTTTTTTATTATAACCTGCTTCAATGTATGGTATATTTCAGAGCCCATTCTTAACGATTCTGAATAGTTCTTTGCAATAGGCACTATAAGATATTCCTGAAAGTCCAGAGCATTTCCTGCATGCATTCCGCCATTTATCACATTCATGAAGGGAACTGGAACCACATAATTCCTGTTATCAGAAATTTTTGCTATGTATTCATAAAGCTTCAGGCCCTGACAAATTGCAGAGGTTCTTGCGCAGGCCATGCTCACTCCCAGGATTGCGTTGGCGCCGAGTTTCTTTTTATTTTTTGTGCCGTCCAATTTAACCATTAAACTGTCAATAAAGTCCTGGTCTTCTATGTTTTTTCCTGTTAATTTTTTTCTTATTACTGTGTTTACATTGTTGACCGCTTTTTTCACCCCTAGCCCTAGATATCTTTTATTGTTGTCACGCAATTCAAAGGCCTCATACCTCCCTTTAGAAGCGCCGCTAGGAACTATGGCAGAAGACTTGCAGTAATTAGTTGAAACTTCTACTTCTATTGTAGGATTGCCCCTAGAGTCAAGAACCTCCCTTGCTTTAATATCCTTTATTTTGTTCATCTTTCGAATTTTTTTATTTTAATCAGGGTGCTTATTACCGAATCTGGATTTAATGAAATACTCTGTATTTTGCTCTTCACTAAAAATTTAGCGAAATCCAAATAATCACTTGGGGCCTGGCCGCAAATTCCAATGTATTTATGGCGCTTATTGCAGGCTTTAATGGCATCCATAATTAATTTCTTCACCGCAGGATTTCTTTCATCGTAAACATGGCTCAGCATTGAATTATCCCTGTCTGTAGCCAGAGTAAATTGAGTTAAATCGTTGCTTCCTATAGAGAAGCCATCGAAAATCTTTAGAAACTCATCAGCTAAGATGATATTAGATGGAATCTCACACATAGCATAGATTTTCAGGCCGTTCTTTCCTTTTTTCAGGCCGTTCTTTCCAAGCATATTTAGAACGTTTTTTCCTTCTTTAATTGTTCTGACCATCGGCACCATTATCTGCAAGTTCTTAAGACCATACTCTTTTATCACCCTCTTAATTGCGAGGCATTCCATTTTAAAAGCGCCAATAAATCTCTTGTCATAATAGCGAGACGCACCCCTCCATCCCATCATAGGATTGTCTTCATTAGGCTCAAACAGAGAACCACCGATCAAGGTCCTGTATTCATTGGTCTTAAAATCACTTAGCCTTAGTATCACTGGCTTAGGGTAGAATGCAGCAGCAATCTTCGCGATGCCTTCTGCCATTTTATCAACAAAGAAATCTTTTATTTTATAGCCCTTGGTGATTTCCAGAATTTTTCTCTTATCTTTGCTGCTTAATTTATTAAAGTTCAGTAATGCATTTGGATGTATTCTAATATAAGAGCCCGCAATAAATTCTTCCCTAGCCAAACCAACACCTTGCACAGGCAAAAAGCTTAATCTAAATGCCTCTTCAGGCTCTCCGATGTTGACCATTATTTTTGTTCTGGTCTTTGGAAGTTTTTTTATGTCATGCTTGATTAAATCGTATTTTAGAACTCCACTATATACATATCCAGTTTCTCCTTTGCTGCAGTCTATTGTTACTTTAGATTTGTTCTTTAATTTTTTAGTCGCGTTTTCAGTGCCAACAATGCAAGGTATTCCTAGTTCCCGAGACACGATTGCAGCATGGCATGTGGACCCTCCACGATTTGTAACTATCGCAGAAGCAATTTTTAGAATGGGCTCCCAATCTGGATCAGTCATTTCTGTAACAAGTACTTGGCCTTTTTTGAATTTGTAAATACCTTTCACATTTGAAATTACATTAACCTCACCTGTTCCAATTTTCTGCCCAACAGAACGTCCTGTTACTAGAACTTTTGATTTTTCCTTTAGTTCGTACTCATAATATAGATTTTTCTTGATATTTGAATGGACAGTTTCCGGCCTTGCCTGCACGATAAAAAGCTTTTTTGTAATGCCATCCTTTGCCCATTCTATGTCCATTGGCTTATTGTAGTGCTGCTCTATGATGCAGCCCCATCTTGCTAACGTTAAGATTTCATCGTCATTTAAAGAAAATTTATTTTGATATTTCTTAGAAACAGAAACGTTTTTTGTCGGATGTTTTTTATATTTAGTGTAGACTAGTCTCTTTTTTTTGTTGCCAAGAGATCTTGAAATTATCGGCTTGAATTTATTTAATGTCGGCTTAAAAACATAAAAAGTGTCTGGATTTACATAGCCCTTGACTATATTCTCGCCAAGGCCATAGCTTGAGTTAATAAAAACTACGTTCCTGAAACCGCTTTCAGTGTCTAGAGTGAACATAACTCCGGAAGAAGCTAAATCGCTTCTTACCATTTTTTGAACTCCGATAGAAAGGGCTATCTTGAGATGGTCAAATTTCTTGTCATGGCGGTAAGAAATTGCTCTGTCTGTGAATAACGAAGAGAAGCACTTCTTGCATGCTATTAATAATTCTTTTTCACCGCGAATGTTTAAATATGTTTCTTGTTGGCCCGCAAAAGATGCATCAGGAAGATCTTCTGAAGTGGCGCTAGAACGAACAGCAACATCGCAATTTTTACCATATTCTTGCCGTAATTTTTTATAATATTTTAAAATTTGTTTTTCAAGATCTTTTGGAATTTCTAATGAAAGAATTAATTCCCTAATTGATTTGCCAGTTTGCTGCAGGCTCTTTAAGTTTGAAGTGTCAAGATTTTTAAGCAAGGCCTTTATTTTTTTATCGGCTTTTGAATACTTGAGTAAATAGATGTATGCATTAGAAGTGATGGCAAACCCGTTAGGAATATTAAGGCCTTTTCTTTTTAGTTTAGAATACATTTCTCCTAAAGATGCATTTTTTCCACCGACTAGAGGAACATCGCTGTTTCTTATGCTTTTGAAAGGAATTACTAATAGATTTTGTTTTTTAGTGATGGTTTCACCTCTTTTACTTATTTAATAATTTTTAAGTTTAAATACCTTATTAATTAGGTAAAGAACATCCCGACTTTGATGCAAGCTGCTCTATTGTTAGTTCACCACTTAACCTTGAGCCATCTTTGAATTCCCATGTAGGATAGCCTTCTATCTTTGCATCCTTGCATATCTGCATTTGTCCACGGCCGTCTGGAGTAGAGCACTCTATGCTGTTAATATACTGAAATGAATCTCCGAACATCTTTTTCTGGTTGGCGCAATGAGGGCACCAAAAAGCGCCATAGAATTTCACGCCATTATCGGTGAGGCACTTCGCAAAATTATCCAGCTGAGGACTGGCTTTTTTTGTGCAGCTAGACAAAAACAATAAAGAAATTAAAAATAGTGATACTATAATCGCTTTTTTCATATCAAAAATTTTTATCCTGATAGAGTTTATAAATGTTTTTAAAATTTTAAACTATAGTTAAAACAAATAGTTTTAAATATTATTCAATATTGTTAATTTATATGAGAACCATGGTGATGCCTCAGGAGATTGAGGTGTGGTACATAATTCCGGGCATAAGGGCGGAATTTGCAAAGAGTCTTAGTTCTAAAGGATTGCCGCAAAAACAGATAGCGAAGATGCTTGGCATTACAGAGCCGGCAGTGTGCCAATATTTAAAAAATAAGAGGGCCAGCACTCTCAAGTTTAGCCATGACATCATTGAAGACATAAATAGATCTTCTGATCACCTAAAGAATAACTCTGATTTTATTAAAGAAACCCAAAAAATCTGCGGAAAGCTTATGGATTCTGGATTTATATGCAAGGTCCATAAGGAATACAACAAGGATCTTCCCAAAGACTGCAACATCTGCCAGCACTAATCAATAAGTTATTATCGGGAATTCTTGCTCTTTGTATGGTATTTTTACATAGCTGATTTTTTTCAGATTTTCTAGCGAGTTTGCCTTTACAACTAAATCTGATATTGTATATAGTATGTTGTCTATGTACAATGATCTTCTTATCTGGTAGCGGTAGTCATAATAATATCCTTTTTCTGAAAGCTCAGTGAGATTTTCTTCTGAAAGATGTGAAACCCGGCCTTTAAGCTTAAATCCATCTTCAAGGTTTAATGAGAATACATATGCACCGATATATTTCTCCTCGCCGTATGCGCTTGGAGGAACATTTCCTTGGTATTTCGAAGAATCTATGATTCTTAATGTTATCGGCAACACTAGCAATTCTTTCTCCTTGTCAAACAAAAATGCCTTGTGCTCATACAAAGCTTCTGAATCTGTTCCCCTGTCTCCAATATTGAATTTTGAAATTTCCTTTGGATTTTCAGGATCTGAAACATCAAACAAAGCTAATTTAATTCCTTGGTATAGTGCGAAGTCCCTGCCTGTGTCTTCCATGTCTATAGCTTCCTTTCCCAAACCAATGATATGAGTTTCATCATATGGATGCAAGTAATTCGAGTAGCCAGGTATTTTTAATTCTCCTAGCAGTTTTGGATTTTCAGGATCTTTCAAATCTATCACAAACAAAGGATCTGTGTTCTTGAACGTAACAATATATGCGCGGTTCTGCATGAACCTTACAGAGTAGATTTTTTCCTTAGCACCCAGATCTTCTAGCTTCCCTGTTATGCTTAAATCTTTGTCTAACACATATAGGTGGTTCAATGAAGTGCCACTCCATGCTTCTCCTGTTGTCGTAGCAATTCTGAAATTGTCTTTGTACTCGTCCATCGAGAACTGATTTAATACAATCCCAGGCACTTCTCCACGGGCCTTATATTCAATACTGCTCTTGTCGATAGAAATTTTATGGATTACTGTCTTTTGCGTTTCTTTCTGTATTTCTGTTTCTACATCTTTTGTCTTTTTAGCAACCTTATCCATAAAATCCTTTTTTTCTTCCTCAGAAAGCTTATTATAATAAACCTGCACCAGATTGTCTATCTCAGACTGCTTATCATAATAAGGAAGATCTTTTTTAAGGACGTTATTTATTTTAGATGAAGTTTCAGAATCCACCAATGAAAGCAATACTTTCCCCAATACACGTTCTTGGTATTCCGTGTAAGGAATATATTTCTGCGAGGTCAAATAAACATTGTCTTTGGAAACAAAAATGTTTTGAGTATAGCCTGTCAAGAAGCTCTTTTTCTCCAAACTTGAATCGTCATTCACGTCAAACGCAATTATCGTGGTTAATCTGTATGAATCATCAAATATGTCAAAATAATAGATCTCTTCAGGCATTACCTTTATTGGCAGGTTATTTTCTTTTATGGCAGGCATTGTTATTACATCGTCACGATACATTATAGGCTGGTTTATTACTGCATAAACATAGTTGCCAATCATCCTTGAGTTGTAATAGTCGCCGTCATAGGAAATTGTGTTGAAGAGTTCAGGATTTTTTATGTCTGAAATATCATAAACCTTAATGAAAGACATTGGGGAATAATATATTGGCGGGAATATCATGCTCTCACGGGCAACTCCTACGGCTTCTGCTCCGGAGTTTGCTGAAGATGTTTCAGAGTCTTTTTCTAAGGGCATAGGCCCTTGGTAGTAATAGTTTTCCCTTCCGAAAACTATTAGCTTGTCTTTGTTTATGAAAATCCCGTCTATGGAACCATTAGCATCTATACTAGAAATAATCTCCATATCATCGGCAGGGTAAGCTTCTATGATATACACTATACCGTTAGAAACCTTATATATATATTTGCCATCATTTTTTATTATGTCTGCTTCATCTACTCCCTCTACTTGAATATTTGTTGTCGAATAGCCGATACTAGAGGAATCAGATGCTTTTTCAGCACCAGCAGCTGTAGGAGTTGCAGTTGCCAAGGTTTCTCTTAAATACTGGCCATAATAGCCTTGACTTTGCCTTTCTTTCAGGAAACTTTTTAGTTCATCCGAGGAGGAGAATTTTTTTGCGATTCCATAACTTGTTGCAGTCTCTATTTTGCAGCCCGCTAAAAACAAAATGCCTATTAATAAAGTTATGATGATTAAACTTTTGTTTGTGTTTTCCATATTTGTTGCCATATCTCTTAGCAAGTTAATTGTCTATATAAATCTGGCGTAGGCTTCAACTTAACTTGAAGCTTTCATAGGATTTATATACTATTTTGAAAGCATTTTTCTCCTGTAGTTTATGTAATTTCTATAGTATATCTTTCCCCACTTCTTTATTCCTTTATTGCTCAGGTGAAGCAAGTAATCAGCGATTTTCTGCCCCGAGAACAATTCTGGAACTATTACGAAATCCGCGCCAGCCCTGTAAAGCTCTATTGCAGCTTCAATTTCCTTTGATATTACAAATATCAATGATTTGCTGCCTTTCATTTCCCTTATTAGGAACTTGTCATCCTCGAAACTCGGGACTGTCGAGATAACTATTTTAGGGTTTGCTAGTTTTATCTTTTCTATCACATCATAATCAGAAACGTCCCCATATAAATAAGGGATATTCTCCTTAGAAAGCTTCTCTGTTATCCTTGGATTAAAGTCCACTATAAGGAATTTCTTCTTTTCTTTTTTTAAATACTTGATTAAGTTGAAAGCTCCCCTGTCGCCGCCTATAATCACAACATCATAATGCGCAAATTCTTGATAGTTATGCTTGCCTTCTATTGTTTCCTTTCTTTCAAAAACTTCGAGGTATCTCTTCAGCTTTTTGTATATCTTATCATTATAGACTATTATGTAAGCAGAGCCTGTTATTGTTATTATGCCTATTAATGTTACTAGGGAGGCTATTTCTTTTGAGATATGATTTAACTTAAGGCCAATTGCCACCAGTATCAATGAAAACTCGCTTATTTGCGCTATCGCAACTCCTGTCATAAAGCCTGTTTTTTTTCTATAGCCAAAAATGCCCATCATTATCATTACTATTATCGGATTGCCTACTAAAACAAACAAAGACAATAAAATAGCTGGGACTATAAGGCTCTTCATGGAAAGCAGCTCTATCTGCAATCCGAGACTAACAAAGAATATGACTATGAAAAAATCCCTTAGGTGTTTTATTTTGTTGATTATGTCATAGCTATATGGAAGAATGGCAAGGCTTATTCCTGCAAGGAAAGAGCCTATTTCTATTGAAAGCCCGAGCAAGTATGAAACAACAGAAATCAGGAAGCACCATGAAAGACTTGTTATCAGCAACAATTCCTGGGAATGGGCAGCATTCTTGAATAGCTTTGGTAATACTGTCTTTGAAACGAGAAATATAAGAAATACAAGCAACAAGAACTTCAGCATTAACAGAAATAATACGCTGGCAGATGAATTTTCGTTTGCTCCGGCCAAGAAAACTAAGGTTATTAATGCAAGAAAATCCTGGACCAATAAGATCCCTATAGTGATTCTTCCGTATAAAGTGTCTAGTTCGTCCTTGTCTGTCAAAAGCTTGACTACAATTACTGTGCTGCTGAAAGTCAAGGCCAAACTAATGTAGACAGAAGTTAGATTGTCAAAGCCAAGGACCTTTATGAAAAAATATCCTATTACTGCAGTGAATAGCACTTGCCCAAGTCCTGCAATCAATGAAATCCTTCCAAGCTTTTTCACATGGTTAAAGTTCAGGCTCAAGCCGACTAAGAAAAGCAGCAATGAAATCCCTATCTCTGAGAGAATATTTAATGTGTCTGAAGGCTTCACTAAGTTTAATACAGTGGGCCCGAGCAAAATTCCTGTCAGGATATATGCTATAATCAACGGCTGCTTGAACTTTCTCCCTATGATCGCAACTATGGTGGCAGCAATGATTATCAAGCCGAATTCCAAAAATAAGTTACCCATATCAACCTCTTTAAACTTTTAAGAAATCATATGTTTTTAAATATTTTTAACTACTCAAGCAAAAAATATGAAAGGAAGAAAATTACCTTCTTCCCAAAGTGACTTCTATTGTTGAGACTCTTACTAGCCTGTGCTCTTTGTTCTCGAATTCTTCAGAGTTTATCTTTATGTCTTTTAACTCAATTATATTCTCTAGAAATCTCTTTGCTGCTACTTCTGCCACGTCCACTGCTCTCGAAATAAATTTCCCTCTTGCCTTTATTACTACTTCTTCTGCGTTCTGCGTCGTAAACTGCATGACTACACCTGTTACATAATTATTGGCTCGATAGCCTTGACTACCGAACTTTCATAAATGGCTTGCTGCCTATGAACACTGTGTGGTCGTCAGTCCTGTGCATTTCCGAAGTCATTTTTGTTACCCCCATAATACACTACTTGTTTTACTAATTGTTATTGTTTTCTCTTTATGCTAAAACCCACATGTTTGTAGAAATTTATAATACTTTCTTTTTTATACATATTAAAGAACAAAGAACTATTCTTTTTTATTTGCTAATCTTGTTATATAGCCAGCTATGATATTTCTTAATTTCTTTGAGCCAGTATCTAATTTTTCTGTCACTATCTTTTTATTGCTTTCGAAATCCTTCTGGAATGCTTCTTTATTGCTGCTGAATAAAGAAATTGCTGTCCTTTTTGTTAATGTTGTTTTAATTCTTCCCATAATATATGTTGGAAAATTAGGCTTTTTAAAGCTTACCCTTTATTTTTACCTTTATTTCTTTGGAAATTTTTCGAGTTTCTGTAAGCTCTGGATGCGCAGTTTACGGGATTCTTGCATTTGCTGCAATACTCATCCGGGTCTTTGACTCCGAGGCTTCTGTAATAGTTGTCGTTGTCGCAGTTTGGAGGCAAGATTTTTTTATTCTGCCTTTCGTGCCATAAAAGCTGTGTGTTTATGTAACCTTGTTTTAAAGGTACGGGATTCTTTGAGTTCCATTCGTTTAATATGGACCTTATTTCATCTTTATTGTAGTTAGTTGATTTTAGGAAATTAATAAGTATGAATAATGCCCTTTTCCTTCCGTCATTTAAATTGCCCGCCAGAAGCTTTTTTATGCATCCCGGAAAAAATTCTTGAGGTATTTTGTCTATGGAATCCTCGTAATTTTTCTGACCCTGAATTTTTAATTCCGGCTCTATGGACCTAGTTTTTGCCGCAAAGTCAAAGGCCTGCATTATCAAATGACGGGCTTCTCCTTGCTCGAATTTCTCCTGGTCAAGAAAATTAAGTTCTGTACTTACGCTTTTTGGATCGGCCATTTCAAGGCTGAAATTTTTCAGTTGCTCTAACGTAATGGGCACAGAGACAAGGCCAGATTTTTCATTTATAGAATAAGCCGCCCTGAATAAATGTCTTGAGCTTATTAGAATAGTATCAATATCGACTACTGAAAAAGAATCGAATTTTCCGTCCTTAAACAGAGCTTCTTTTTCTTTGCCTGTGTTTTTGGCGATATCATCGAGATTATGCTTTAAAAGTTCTGATGCCAAATGGTCTTTTATGAGATACTTAATATACATGGCAATTATCCTCAATCCTTCCGGGAAAAGAAGTTTTGTGTCTAGGTTATTTACCCTGTCTGGAAATGCCCTGAAATGAATTCCTATATGAAATCCATGATTTCCAGAGAACTTAATATCGATGTTCTTGATATTATGGAATTTAATGGCCTCTATAACTAGTAATGTTGCAATCCTCGAGTATTCTAAATGTTTTGAGTCAGTATCCAAAACCAAATCCCAGCCAATCCTTAAGTCATCAAGATCTTTTTTTGACATCCCGGACTTGAGCATTAATGGATTTTGCCATGTCTCTTCTGAAATGTGGAAAGAATATGCGCCTTGCTTTACTAGTTCTAGTATATCATTGTCATACTGCAGGACATCTGGACGCTTTCCAAAATTGCCGTCATGGAACAAAACGCCGATTTCCTTGTTTTTTGCAGCGCTTACTATCTTGCTTTGAATTTCCTTTCTTGAGTAATAATCGAAGTACGGATTAAAACTATTCATCAGAATATTGAATCTCTTTTCTTAACGAATCTAACTCGGAATTCAGGGCAATCAAATCTTTTTCAGACTGCTGGAAAGCGTTTTCCAAATCATTTATCTGCGATTCTATGATTTTTTTTGAATCTTCAACAGACTTATTCACCACAATATTAGCGCCTATGTTCATCAGCACTTGATTATTGTTTTTTACAGATGTATTGATTAATATGCCCGGGCCTATTGGAACTAATATTTCATGGCCTGTTTTTAAATTGCTTAATTCATCCATGCTCTCAATCAATAATTTAAGCTCTGCTATCTTGTTGCTTATCAATTGCACTTGCTGGTTCATGATGTTCGATTGCCTTGAAAGCAGCTGGAATTCAAGGTATTTCTGCTGAGCATTTTCATTCGTCATTTTTTTGTTTCTTTTCTTTTATGGTTTTTTTGTTTTCTTTTTTTGGTTTTTTCTCAGACTCTTCTTCTGGCCCTGCTTTTTTATCCTGCGCTATTTCTTTATTCTCTTTGGCTTTTTTTCTCTTTTCATGAATTTCATAGCCTAAAGCGGAAAGCTCTTTTTTTACGTCTTCTGTAGACATTGTATTGTCAAGGTTGATTACTTGATTTAGGGGCTCGAGATGCCTTATGTTGCATTTCCTTCTCTTTACATCTCCATCTACTATCACGAATTTGTCATCTATATTTTCCAAGATGGCGCAGATGTTTCCTTTTTCAGCTCCACTTGTTTTTCTGCATACTCGTCCAGGACTTAACATTTTTTACCCCCTGATTTAATTTGTCAATTAGCCTAATTAATTCAGCTCTAGTACACCTTTAAAAACTTTCTCAATAGGCTGCTGAATGCAAAAGAAGTTACTAAGTAAACACCAAACCAGCCGAAGCCTTCGTTATCGCCCATCTTAGGGATATCAAATGGCATATTTAGTATGACCTGAGTTATGGGTAATGAATCCTTTATCAAGGCAAATATTAAGATTGCGGGAACGAAAGTTATTATCATGGGCTTGAGGCTGTGCTTCAGCTGATCCATTGAAATTTCCATCGAGCGTTTCTGCAGGTCATTTAACTTACTTAGATCCTGCTTTGATTCATTCATCTGCTTTTTTATGTTTTTCAGCTCTTCCCTGTATGATTTTAATTTTGTTTGGTCTGTAGTGTATTTGTAGATTATTGTAGTTATGAAAGTCATCAAAAGACTCAATAAAATAACGCTCAACAATGGATATTTTACAATAAACTCAATGGCCATCTTATTTCTCCATCATCTTTCTCAAGGCAGGATGCATGTCAACTGCATGCTGCTGTGCTATAGTTTCATATAACTGGTATATAATCATTACTGCAAGCAATATACCAGTGCCTCGAGACAAGGCACTGCTTAAATCTGCTAGCGAAGCAAGAAAACCTACAGTGATACCTCCCATTATTGTCAATGGGAATATATAGCGATTTAATACGTGCTCTAAAACTCGTTCATCACGCCTGAATCCTGGAATCTGCAGTCCAGATGCCATTATTTGCCTAGCCTGGCTTCTGGAATCCATTCCAGAAGTCTGCACCCAGAATATCGAGAACATTACAGATCCAAGTATCATGAATATTACATAAACAAGTGCCTTTGCCAAGTCTAGAGGTATGAATGAGCCACGAATTAGATTTCCTACAATGTCAGGGCCAAAGACCCATGCCACTAATCCGGAAGAAGGCTGATTCCCTACAAATGTGCCTAAAAATGGTCTTCCCCAATTTTCCAATAACCGGGCCCATAATTGTATATTAGCAAGTAATGCCGATATTAAGATTACAGGAATATTGCTCGTGTAAAGAAATCTTAAAGGCCATCTGATTCCATGGCCTCGGATTCTTCCGAATGACAATGGAATTTCAACTTTCATAGCTTGGGCATAGACTGCGACAACGAAAACAGCGATTGTTGCTATTATTGAAGCAATTGCGACTCCAGCCCCCCTTATATCCTGATTTACTAACGAGATGAAGAATGACAAGACCGCCCCTATCGGAGGCTGGCCTGAACCAAAAGCAAAGGTTCCGGTAGAGCTCAAAGGCGAGAAAGCCCTGACGAATATTTCTGTCGAGACTCCAGCCGCAATAAATAATGAAACTCCGGAACCGAAGCCCCATTTACTCACGACTTCGTCCATATAAAGCACCAGTATTCCGCCTATAAACAACTGAAACACCAAGATTAGAGGATGAATTCCTGCAGATGGGGACAATCCTCCTAGATAGACATAAATTAAAGATTCGAAAATTATGAAAAACACGGTCAATACTTTTTGCAATCCTTGGAACCGCTGCCTGCCTTCATGTGTTGTGTTGTCTATCTTCAATATTCCTGAACCGACTAATAGCTGCAAGACTATAGAAGAGGTAACTATAGGGCCTATACCAAGTGACATTATAGAGCCGAAACTTGCTCCTAGCAATATCGAAAGAAACTCGAACTGCTGCAAAGAATTCTGACCAAGACCATATAATGGAATGACTGAAAGTATGAAGAATGCAAAAAGCATCAACAGTGTCCACTTGAGCTTTTCTTTAAATGACAGCTTTTTTTGAAGCGGTTTTTTTATTTCCGGAAGCAAAGATAATATGTCATTAAGAGCCATTAATTACCTCACCATTAAGGCTTTTTATTTTTTGCAAGGCTTTTTTGCTTACCTTATTGCATATTATTCTGTATTTTTTCGTTATCTCTCCTGTTCCCAGCAACTTTGTGAAGCCAAGATCATTAAGATTTATTGTATAAAAATCATTCTCTTTTTTTGCAATCTTATCGAGGTTTTCCTCAAGGAAATAAAGATTTACTGGTTTGTCTTTTCTTACTACTTTTGATTGCCTTGTGAATCCTAATTTTCCGAAATACGTGTTTCCATATTCTTTCAATATAGACGGTTTTTTTTGATCTGCTCGTTTTCCTGAGCCCGCCATTCCTCTCCCTCCTCTGTTGCCTGCACCCCTATGCTTTTTCTTTGCGCCCCAGCCGTGAGTTTGCGAAGCCCTCATTCTATGGCTTTTTTTCCTTTTGTTTACGGTCATATCAAATCATCCTTTTTATAAGATCATTAATCTTCTCCTTTCTATAGCCAAGAGCGCCTCCAAGAGAGAAAGGAACTTTGGTGCCTTTCCTTTCAAATCCATGAACCGGAGGCTTTAATCTGAAATAAGGCTTAATTCCTGGAATGTCTTTCAGTTCTTTGTTGAATGAGAAAAATTCGTTTGTGAAATCTTCTATGCCCATGTTTAACTCGGTTTTCAAGTAAGCATCATCTATTTTTTTGTTTCCTGCAATTTTTCCCCGGTTTTTTAAGAGCAGAGTGAATGTCTCTGGATTAAGCTCACCCCAAGTTACGAGCTCCTTTATCGAGTTTAGCATTCCTATGTATTGGGGAGTGTTCTTTATTATGGTACAGTTGAACTTGTCATATAGCCTTAGCATGTGCATAGTTGAATCTAATTTCTTCTTAATATTATGATCTCCCTTGATCCTTATTATTGCGATTCTTTTAGTTTCCATTTTAAGAAGATAATTCTATTTCCTTATTGCTTATTGTTGATTTAGTGGTACTGAGCTTTTTTAATGCCTCAAAGCAAGCATAGATCAAATTTATTTTTGTTCTGGTTTGGCCCCTTGTTTTAGAGTAGATGTCTTTCAGGCCAGCAAGGCCAAGCATTTTTTGCACTTCCCGCTCTGTGCAAAGATTGGTTCCTTTTGGAGCAGGCATCAATGTTATTCTTACGCTGCCGCACCTTCCATTAACCTTGAATGGGATTGAATGAGGATCCTTGCAATAGCAAGCCCATGAACCACAGCCCTTGTTTATTTTTATCAAGTTCAGCTTTGCTTTCCTTATTGCTTTTTCCCTTGCAGGAACAGTTTCCTTCGCCTTTCCATAGCCAATGCCTATATGACCATTTCTGTCTCCAACAACAGCAAGGGCTGCAAATTTTGGCTTGTTTCCCTCGTTGGTTTTTTTCTGGGTTTGCTTCCAGATGCTTCTCTTGCCGCCGCCGAACTTGCCCTTTGACTGGCCTACTAAAATTAAAGTGTGCTCTATTCCCGGAATAAGGAAATCTATGATTTCAGGCTCTAGAATTCTATGGCCTTTTTCAAGTACTTCATCAATATCATTTAACTCGCCTTTCTTTATCCTTTTGCCGAGGTTTGTCTTTGGAATCCATGATTCAAAACTCTCATGCCTTTTCTCTCTGGAAATGCCTAATGGCGCATCTTCTAAAGGCGGCTGCAATTCGGCTCTTGCTTCAATGTCCTTTGGCTTTTTTTGTCCTCTCATTTAAACTGCTCCATTAATTATTTTTTGCTTTATTTCTTGGAAATGTGAAACTAGCTGCTCTGGCTTTATGCTGTTTTTGATATACCTCGAAAACTGCTTTTTATATACAATATCGTCCTTAAGCAGCATGCTCGCGTAATTTGAAATTATCTTCCCTGAAATCGAATCCTCACTTGGAAGTATCTCTTCTGAGCAAGGGACATTAATCCCCGAGTCTATAACGCCCTTTACAGCAGCGTATATTCTTGAGCCTTTTACAGAACGATGTGATCCAGAGTCTAGGATGGCCTTTTTAATGTTTTTCTTTTTTGCAATTATCCCTGCATATAACCCTGTTAAGTAAGATGACGGGATATTTCCGCGATTTGCCTTCCAGCCAAGAGATTCGAGCTTTTTTGAATTTACAGTAACAATTACTTTATCGCCAGTTTCATTGAACTCAACAAACTGCACGACCAAATTGTCTAGATGAGGCCTTACAACTAATCTAAGCTCATGGGACTTTACTAAGGAAAGTCTTTTCTTGTAATTTGTCTTTTGCTCTAATCTTCTCTTTAACCTTGCAGTGTAGTTTTTATTTATTGCCATCTTTGTTAATTAAAAGCTTGTTTTCATTCAAATAAAGCATGATGTGGCTTTTGCTTCTGAAGAAGCCGCCCTTGGATTTTTTGTATATTGTCTTGAAGGTCTCTTTCGAAATCCGATCCTTCGATTTCAAATTGAACAGCAAGTACCTTTGCGATCTTATCTTGTTTATCCATTCCCTCTTTCGACTCAATCTCGAGGTTCTCTTGCCCTTTCTTGTGCCAATGCCTTGCTGTCTTCCTTTTTTTCTCTGCAGACTCCTTTTCCTTGCCCTGAATTTTGAAATTCCTGTCTGGGGCTTCTTCTTTATTATACCCCTCTTTATCAATGAACGCAAGTCCGATTTCGTGATTGCTTCCTTTATTTCTTCAAGCTTTTCAGGATCGAAATACACTCTTGTACGCCCGACATTTAAAAGCTGGGCAGCAAGCCTTTTTTGTGTTTTGAGGTTCATACGCTTCTGTCTCCGCCGGTCGGTATTTTAGTCCTTACAGTGTCAGTCTTTGCTGACTTGTCAGATATTTTTTCATGCAGTATTTCGTGATGATGCTTTGCATAAGTTTCTTTTTCCAGGATTTTCTTCTCTAATTGCTTTTCTTCCCCTTTTTTTTCTTCTTGAGTTTTAGTTTTTTCGCTGGATTCCTTTTCCTCTGCTTTCTTAAGCAGATCTTCCCTTGCCTTTTTCCTCTTCTCACTAACATGCTTTTTCTCAGCCTTTGATGATTCCCTCGATTTTTTCACATCTTCAAGGAATTTTGCAGCATCTTTTATGTTCAGGATTTTTATGTTCATGGAATTGCATTTTTCTATCATCTGTATTTTTTTCTTCAGGCCGAGCTTTCCAGATATTATTACGGCATGAATGCTGTTGTCTATTTTTTCTAGGCTTTTCATATTATCTGCAAGTATAGGCATTAAATTTGACTTGTGCAGGTATCTTGCTTCCTTAGGGCTTCTGTATCCAGAGTCAACTCTAACTCGATGACCTTTCTTGCCAAGGCGCATCTTGTTATGCATGCCACGAGGCCTTCTCCAATTTTGAGGAAGATGGAGCTTGTGAGCATCTTGCCTAAGGAAACTCGGCTTCTTTCTCTTCAATTTTATTTTTAGCTGCATCAAACTGCTCATTTCAACTTCCTCGATGGTTTTTGAACTATGTATATGCCATCTTGAAATATTCTTCTGTCTTTGTTAGTGATTCTAGTGGCCCTTTCGATGTTTGCGGCACTTTGCCCTGCCGCTTCCTTGTCAAGGCCATCTATTGTTATCTCATCGCCTTTCAACACGGCTTTTGTATTCGGGGACAAATGTGCTATCCTGGGCACTTTCTCTCCAAGGAAATTCTTTATAACTACTTTATTTGAACTGTCTATGCTTACATTCATGGGAAAATGGCCGGAGACAATTTTTAGTTTGTAGGTATAGCCTTCAGTAACTCCTTGCACCATATTCTTTAAGTGTGCCTTGAATGTTTTTAGCATCCTTTTTTCATTTTTGGTATATTTCTTGCCTAAGAGCTCTAACTTGATGGAGCTATTTTCCTTTGCGATATTTATGAAAGGATGCGCGAATTGTCTTTCTAGACTGCCTTTTGGGCCGTTTACTATAACCTTATAAGCTTCGATGCTGCAGTCTACACCAGAAGGCATCTCTACAATTTCAGATAATTTACTTTGAGTTTTTTTGCTAGTAGACATATGCTATAAGCTTGCCCCCCAATTTTTTTTCTATAGCTTCGTAGTGAGTAGTCAAACCTTTTTGAGTGGAAATTATCATAATGCCGAAGTTCTTGGCAGGCAGGAATCTTTTCTCGTATTTTTCTATCTCATTTTTTGTTACAGAGAACCTTGGCTTTATCGTACCACATTTATTTATAGATCCGGTCATTGTAAGCTTTATTATGCCGCCCTTGTTGTTCTCTATATACTCTGTTTTTTCCACATAATTGTGCTGTTTCATTATTTCGAGCACATTTTTGATAAGATTTGAACTTGGCTTGATTATGCATTCCTGCTTTCCAACCTTTTCACAGTTCAATATATGTGATAATGCGTTTGATAGTGTGTCATTAGATGCCATTTTTTACCTCAGCTGTATTTCTTGAATCCTATGTCTTTTGCGATGTCTCTGAAGCACTGCCTGCAGAGATGAATATCATACTTTTGTATATGGGCCCCGTAACGGCCGCAGCGCCTGCATTTTCTGGAACCGGGTCCGATCTCGCGATGTTTCGGGAAATTGTGCTTCACAAATTTTTTGTACTTGGCCTGCTTGTTTATAAGAGGCTTGAGCATTTTCCTGAAATTCGATGATGTCATATTTCTGATTCTCCTTCACTTATGTCTGTGCTGAACTTGGACTTGATAAATTCCATTGAGGCCTCCTTGCTTATCCTGTGCCTTAGCGGAATATGGCTGCGCTTGATTTTTCTTTTTTTTACTCTAAAACCCGGCCTTTCTAATGTCACTGCTGTTTCTAATCCTATGATGCCAAGGTCCATGTCGTATTCTGTTCCCGGGATATCAATATACTCCTTGATACCGAACGAGAAATTCCCGCTCTTGTCAAACTTTGAAGCATTAATCTTATTGTCTATGGCCTTGAGCAATCTTCCAAGAAGCTCTTCTGCCCCTTTCCCCCTAATCGTAACTTTGCAGCCTATCGCAAGATTAGGCCTTAGGCCCCATGTAGGGATTCTTTTCATTGTTTTAGTCTGGACTGGCTTCATTTTTGTAATTGTGTTTAATAATTTCATTGCCTTATCCAATTTATCTCCTGACTGGCCGACGCCTATATTCAAGGTTACTTTTTCAATCTTGATTTGCTTCATCTTATTTTTATTTGCCTGATTCATTTTCTTGAGGTATCGATATTAGGCTCTTTTCCTTGCCTATCACAAAAGCATAATCTTTTAAAGTTTCGAATTTTTCCTTTCCTGACTTCAGCACGATCCTTGCAGGTTCAGTCCCTCTTTGTTCGCTCACTGAATCTAATATCCCTATATGACCTGTTTTCTTTCCATCCATGATGTAGACTATCGCACCCTTCTCGAATTTCAAATGACTTGAGAAGGCTTTTTTATGCAGATCATAAATCATTGTGTCTGAAGTCTTATAAATATCCTTGTCGACAATCTTGTTTTTGCCGTCATAAAAATTCAACTGAAGCCTTTTTTTCTTAAGGATAGTTTTGTTTATTATCTTTAATGGCTTTATTGAGGATTCGCCCTTCTCTATCTTATGAACAATTAGGTTTCCCTTTTCATTGAAAAATACCCTGAAATTTTCATCAGTGTCTTTTATCGAAATTACGTCCATTAATCCGACAGGAAATTTAGGGTCAGTTCTTGGTATGCCATCTATCTCTATCTTTCCAGAGTAGATTATTTTTTTTGCTTCCCTGCTAGTCTTTGCATATTTCAAATAATTTCTTACCAATACGCTTAATGGTACGGACTTTTCCAATCCATGGGGGCCAGAAGACGGATGTATAGTGTATTTGCTTTCCTTCCTGTGTATTTCCCAGAACTTGGGTGCTGAAATCCTGAATAAGTGTTTCTTTACCATTTTTATTTCCTTTCAATTAATTTTTTCCTTGATATATCTTCCAAGCTCAATTCTGCAATCTGCAGATTTGATGGATGGATCGGTGAGAGTGTTTTTGTGCCGTCTTTCCTGACATTATAAATGTTTTCTAGGTACACTTTCTGCAGATTCGGGAGTACCTTTGATATTTTTTCTACCTTGCCTTTGAACTTCCCATTCATGACCTTTACTTTGTCCCCCTTTCTTAATGGAACATTTCTCTTGTGGTATTTCTTGCGGAGCTCTTTTGAAAGATTTGCAGAGAGCAATTTTTTTGCCAAGTTTTTCGGAATATTATGAATGTACTTGCGCTGCTTCCTTGGACTCTTGCTTGATTTCCATGATCTTGAAAACTTGGCTCTCATTTACACTACCATTCCTGCTAGCTTGGCGATTCCAGGCCAGCGATCTGCAGCTTCTTTTGCGACAGGGCCTTTGATTATTGTACCTTTTGGGTTGCCCTTGTCATCTTTTAGGACTACTGCTGCATTGTCCTCGAATTTTATCCTGGTGCCGTCTGCCCTTCTGTACTCTTTCCTTTGCCTTACTATGATTGCTTGCACCACTTGCTTTCTCATCTCTTGCGTGCCCTTTATTACAGAGGCTGTTACTAAGTCAGCAATTCCTGCTGAGGGATATCTTCCTTTAGTTGTTTTAAGTGTCTTGACTGAGATTATCCGGATTACCTTTGCGCCCGAATTGTCGCAAGTTTCAACCATCGCCCTCTTTGGAAGGGACCTTACGATTCTAGATTTTACTGCTTTCATTTTTCTCCACAATCACGAATTTTTTTGTTTTTGATATGGGACGGCACTCCATTACAGTAACACTGTCATTAATATCAGCGTTAATGCACGGCGGATTATGGACTTTTATCCTAGAGCGCCTTTTTTCGTAACGCTCATACTTTGGCAGGTAAAAGAGCCTTGGCCATTCTACTACTGCTGTTTTGTGAGTGTCTTTTTTTATTATTTTGCCAGTGAAGATTCTGCCCCTTAACTTAAAGCCGCTGTGGAAAGGACAATGCTTATCGCTGCAAGATTGCTTTGGCATGCTAACTTCTAGGCCTATGTTTGCTTCTTTCATTTTTTCAATCTTTCCTCGGCTCTTCCGATTAAGTCTGAGCCATTTATTACTGTTTCATTTTTGTCCATGATGAGTTTCATTTTTACTTGGTTTTTAAGTATCTTTTTTGGTTTGCTGTTTGTTCTTACTGTCAGAGTATATTTGCTTTCGTTTATGATCTTGCCTCTGATGCCTATCAAACTCTTGTTCTTCGAGGCTATTATTTCTGCGTACAGCCCGATTAGCTCGTGCTTCAAAGGATTTATTGTGTTGTGCATATCAGCTTAGGTCTATTGTCTTCGAGTTGAATCCAAGGTTTACTAATGCTTCTTTTGTTTTTGATGCGTGGTTGCCTTGCAGCTCTATTACGCTTTTCTTCACTGTACCGCCACAAGCAAGCTTGGACTTAAGCCTTTTTGCTATGTCCTTGATCTGGATGTCCGCTTCGTCCAAGCCTTCAACCAAGGTTATTTCCTTTCCAAAGCGTCTCTTGACAACCCTGATTCTGATTTGTTGCTCTTCCTTTGCTATGGTTTCACAAACACAAAGCTCTCTCTTCAGCCCGCATTTTGGGCATACATCATTCATACTTTTTGCTTACCTCCTGTTGGTTTTTTTAAGCTCAATTGAAAATAAATTTTGGCTATTGTTCTCCGTATCTCTTTTATACGGCCTGACTTCTCGGGAATTGTGCCGACGGCTCTTTGCGAGTTTATCTTTAAGAGCTCTTTTTTAAGCTCATTCATCTTGTCTTTCAGTGATTTTTCATTCATCTGTTTTAGTTCAGTCTTCTTTATTATCGCCATTTTCTTCTTGAGTTTTAGTTTTTTCGCCGGATTCCTTTTCCTCTGCCTTCTTAAGCAGATCTTCCCTTGCCTTTTTCCTCTTCTCACTAGCATGCTTTTTCTCAGCTTTAGCTTCCTTATTTTCAGGCGCGTCTTCGGATTTTTCCGGAGCTTTTATTTCCAGCACTTCTTTTTCCGGAACAACTTCTATTTTTTTCGGTGCAGGAGTCTCGTTTTTTATTCTCATCTCATCAGGAAGCCTTACGTCTGGCTTTAAAATCCTTACTTGAATCCCTACTGCTCCGGACCTTAAATGCGCTATTGCATAGCCCCTCTCAACGAAATTGTCTGAAATATCGCCGGATTTTTTTAAGTAGCCTGCCTTGAAGCGCCATAACCTGGCTCTCTGACTTGGAACGCCTCTTCCGGAGATTACTATTTCTGCCCCGATGGCACCAGCGTCCATTATTTCCTGGAGTTTTTTGTAGCCAATCGACTTGAATCTCTTCGGGCCATACCTCTCAAAAATATGAACTATATTCTTTGCGATGAATCTTGAGTTTAAGTTTGGATTTTCTATTTCTGCAACTTCTACTTGCGGATTCTCAAGCTTGAATCTCTTCTTCAAGGTTTCTGCAAGTTCCCTGATATTGGAGCCTTCTCTTCCAACAATTAAGCCCGGCTTTGAAGTATATATCGTGATTTTCTCTCCTAATGGGGTTCTTTTTATCTCAGTATGACTATAACCAGCTTTGTCTAAAGTGCTTGCCATAAACTCTTCTATCTGGTATTCTTTTATCTTTCTCTGGATAAACTGTCGTTCAATCATTTTTCTTCCTTCTCAATGGCTTTTATAAATATATGGCAGCGCTTCATTCTCCTGCGCCTTTTCCTGCCAGGATGCCATGTGGCATTTCCCTTATTTGCCATGAATTCGCTTATTATTAACTTGTTAATGTCGAGGCTTTTGTTTTCTGCGTTAGCTTCCAGAGATTCGAGAAGCTTCAAGATTGCTTCCGAAGCCTTTACAGGAAATCTTCCTGCCGAAATTCCCGGCTTATGGCCCAGGTCGCGATTAAACCTCTTGAAAGGCACGGCTGTTTTCTTGGCTATCACGTTTTCTAGAATGATCTTTGATTTTTTAAAGTCTTTATTTTTTATGAAGTTCCCAATCTCTACTGAAAACTTCAATGACAATGGCAAATTAAAAGCCTTGACGCTGGCAAAATGTGCCTTGTCGCTTTCAATTTGAATATTATTTTTTTGCACCATTTTTATTTCACCGAGACGGCTGCGCTAGACCTTGTTGCGCCTATTCCTGGAGCTGAGTGCGCTACTCTTTGCCTATTATAGGTAAATTCACCGAGATAATGGCCTATCATGTCTTCGTTTATCATTATGGGCATGAATTCCTTGCCGCGATGAATATGAATTACAATGCCGACCATTTCTGGGAGTATTATCATATCACGAACTTGAGTTTTAATGGGCTTCTTCAATTTTCCGGACTTGAATTTCCTTATTTTTTCCAGCAATTTTTTTTGCTGGTCTGTAAAGCCGTGCCTTAATGAGCGTCGTGCCCTTGATGTTGTCAATCCCATGAAATCGTTAATTGACAGGCTTTGCAACTCCTGCAAGGTTTTTCCTTTATACATGAATTCCTTCTTGACCATTTTATTTCTTCCTTCCCGTTCTTCTGGCCCCTATCAGGCCGACTTTGGCTCCTGGAGGAGCGAATTTCGATGGTGTCTTTGGCTTTCCGATATGCCTTCCACGCCCGGATCCGAATGGATGATCTACAGCGTTCATTGCAACTGCTGAAGTCCTTGGATATAATTTATTTCTTGACTTCATTGCATGATGTCTCTTTCCTGCTTTTACGAATGGCTTGTCTTTCCTTCCTGAACCTGCTAAAACGCCTATTGTGGCGCGGCACATTCCGTCTAGTTCTTTTAATTTCTTTGAAGGGAATTGAATAGTCACTTTGTTTTCTGTTTTTGATACTACAACTGCAGAGCATCCTGCAGCCCTTATAAACTTGCCACCATCACCAGGATTTTTCTCTATGTTATGAATTCGCATTCCTATTGGAATATTTATCAATGACAATATATTTCCTGTAGAAGGGTTTGCTTTTGATCCAGTTTCTATACTGCTGTTGGTGCTTATGCCTTCTGCTGCCAGCATATAATTTTTTTCACCGTTTTCATATTTTAATATCACTATAGGCGCAGAATGGCCAGAATCATGGACAATATCGAGAACTTTTGCCGTCAACAATTCAGTTTTTTCTTTTAAATCATACGGCTTATAAGCGATTCTTCCTATATAGCGATGGCTAGGCGCCCTATACCTAGGACCGCCCCTTCCACGATGTTGTGCTATTATATTTTTTCCCATTTTACATCAAACCTAGTTGTGTAGCTACGTCAATTGCTGGAGTTTCTACAGATAAAGTTATGTATGCCTTTTTAATTCCCTTATTTGAAACCATTGTATTTATTTTAATTACATTGACTTTAAACAAGTTTTCCATGGCTTTCTTGATTTCTTTTTTTGTAGACTTAAGTGATACTATAAATGTCAGTTTGTTCTCTGCTTCCATCAACCTTACAGATTTTTCTGTCGTTAACGGATATTTTATGATTTTGTAAGGATCCATTTATTAGCTCTCCTTCTTTACAGGCCTGCTTTTTTTATTTTCAGACTCTTTCCTTTCTTTTTTCTGCTGATTTTCTTTTGGTTTTTTGTTTAGTATGAACAGATTTTCGGATTTTAATCTTTCAATGGCAGCGTTGCTCCATATTACCAAGCGTCCTGGACTGCCTCCTGGGGCAAGCAAATATGCATTTAAGTTATGTACATTAGTAATTTCAAAACCTTGCAAGTTCTTTGCCGCATTAAACAATGCGCATTTTTTCGAGACGACAATTAACGGGCCAGTTTTCTTTAAGTATTTCCTGCCCCGGGTTTTTCCCCTGCCCGGCCTTATCTTCTTTTCCTGCAGCCTTTCCATTTCGTTCTTTAAACCTATCTTGGTTAGAATATTGACAAGATCTTTTGACCTTGAGATTGTTTCTAGCTTTTCCTCAATGATTAAAGGAGCGTTAATGAATTTATGGCCTCTTGACTTGATAAGCTCGATATTAAGCGAGGCTGCAATCGCACTCCTTATTGCTTTCCTGTTTTCCTTTTTGTTTATCTCTTTAAAGTATATTTTAGAGGACTTTGGAGGATGGGCCCTTCTTCCTCCCACTGTTCCGGGAGCAAAAGCGCCTATCCACACCATTTGGGAGCCTCTTCTCGAAACTATCTTGCGAGGCGCCCTTGATATTCCACGACCGTATGTTGCCTTAAAATCACGCCGTCTTCTTGAAAGATTTGCGTACTGGCGCATTCCGGCGCCCCTAAAAGCACCATAGGATTGCCTGAATGAGCTTTGGATTGAAATAAAAGCCCTTCTTATTAAGTCTGGCCTTATTTCTTCATTAAATTGTTCGGGAAGTTCTACTGACGCAACTTTATTTGCCTGCAAGTCTAGAATGTCTGCTTTCATTGTTTAGATTCCACGCTTATATAGTTAATATCTATCGGAGAAAATTTACTGGCCCTGAAAGACTCCGTAAGCCTGATTAATCTTTTTTGAGGGCCAGGAACAGAGCCTCTTATCAATAGGAAGTCTGATTTTACCAAGCCATAATGGGGGAAGCCATCCTTCGGATTTATTTTTTCAGGAGCAGAGCTTATCTCTATAATTTGCTTATCATATTCGGTTCGGTTATGGAAACCCATCTGGCCTTTTTGAGGGATTCTGAAAGAAACTTTCTTTGGTGTCCATGCTCCAAGATTTCCTGCTGAACGCCTTTTTTTCTCTGACTTGTGGCTTTTTAGAGTTACTCCAAACCTTTTTACCGCGCCCTGCAAACCTTTGCCCTTTGTCACTGAATGTATGTCTATAAATTGTCCTGCCTTGAAAATTTCATGTATTCTTATTTCCTTGTCGAGAAGGTTTTTTGCATATTCATACTGCTCTTTGGCATTATTTCCTGACAAAGCAATTTCAAAAATTTCAGGAGTTTTCTTTAATTTTATTAATCTTGGTTGTGTATACAGGCAGAGCCTTACTTCTGAGCTTTGTTCAAGAAAAGAGCCTATGTTTTTTTCCTTGTTTTTTTTAAAAATCTTGATTTTCCTGCCAAGATACTTTTCAAATTTTGAAGCGAGAATTTCTGAAATGACACTTAAGCCCTTATCTGTTTTTTTATAAAACCTTATTGAATATGCCTTTAATGGAGGGCATTCAATTACTGTTACTGGAATGAAAACATTCTCGTTCTTTGTCGGAGAATTAGGATTTGTGTCTTTTGAAAGAATATGAGTCATGCCCGCCTTATAGCCGGCAAACCCCAGAAGCTTTAAGTCTTTTACGTTTCTATACCAAGACCTTATTCTTGGATAGATTCTTTTAGCTCGAACTCTATGCCAGTACTGCATGCTTCCTGATCTAGGACTGTGTGCTCTTGCCATTTTTTATTTCAACTTCAAATCTTTGATTTATAAACTTTTCTAGGTTTTTTTCTAGAATCAGATAGCTAATAAGGAATATGTCCTCTTTCAGATCAGTAGGGTGAATTAAAAAGAAAATCAGACATTTATAAACATATCGTTTTTAATTCCATTTTATTTTCCGAAAGGGTTAAATAATAGCTTCAAGCTTAGAATAACAAAATAATTGAGGTGCTTTTATGACAAGAGAAAACATTTTGCCTTTGGCTGCAATGGAGAAATTGCTGAAGAAAGCAGGCGCTGCAAGGGTAAGCGAGGACGCGAAGGAAGCCTTAAGAACTGTCCTTGAGGAAAAGGCCCATGAGATAGGCGAGAAAGCAGCGAAGTTTGCGGCACATTCTGGAAGAACTACGGTTAAATCAGCTGACGTAAATCTTGCGAAAAAATGATTCTTTTAAAGGATATTTTAATCACAATATATATACAACTAATATTCATAAGTATAGCTTTTTGGGAATCCTATATAGAAGGCTATAATGCTTGGGCAACCGGAAAGAGGGGATGGAAAATAAGGATAGATTTCCTTAAAAAGGAACCATTGACAGCATACCACTTATTTTTGTATGTGATAACAATCCCATTGTTTTTAATGCTCCCATTTATTGTTTTTGGGTTCAATACGCATCTTTTTTTGCTTATAGTCGCAAATTATTTTCTTGGATTGGTTGTAGAGGATTTTTTGTGGTTTGTAGTTAATCCCGTCTGGGGTGGCTTAAGAAATTTCAATTCAAAAAAAGTATATTGGCACAGGTTCTTTAAAATTGGAAAATTTGAGATACCAGACTTCTATGCATTTTTTCTACTATTTTTTCTGCTGATATTGACTTTGATTTATATTAAGTGAATGGTATCATAAAATATACCAACCTCTTTTCATATAATTTATTAATGATCTTTATAAAATATTTTAATAAATCTAGCTTAAGCAGCTTATTTCCAATGTTTATTAGGACACCATCATCAGGGAATCTTTCACATTTAAAATTTACTGCACCAGTATTTTCCTTAAATTTTTGATATCCTGTACCACTAATTCCTAGGCCCAAATGTACGTTTAAGCCTTTCGAACAAGCATACTTGATAATTTCGTCATACAATTTATTATTTGCCCTATACTTAAAAAAATCAGTCTTAGACCCTGCAAATGATAAATAAATATTATCTTTATACTCTGCTCCTAAACCGTAAGATACTGGTTCATCTTCAAAATAAACAATGAACAATACTGAACCTTTAAGTTTGATATAATCTTCAAAAAATGATTTTGGCAATATAAAAGAATTAAGTCTATCCACTTGCGATTGGTATATGAAATAGACTGTATCTAATGGGGATAAATCCTCTTTGAGAATCTTGCATGTTAAACCGTATTTTTTCGACTGTCTGACACCCTCTTTGAATGAGTGTTTATAATCTTTAATCGCATCTTCATATTTTTTTTGAAATATTATTGAGTACTCGATAATTGATTTCTTTTCAGCTGTTGAATTATTTATGTTTAATACTCGCATAAATGATATTTTATTGCATATAAAAAAGTCACATATATCATTGTTATAATTGCTAATTGAAATATTCTTGTTATTCAATAAATAAAAATGACCGTCTTCCGTAGTTACATTAGACAACTCAACATTGCTATTTTTACTACAAAATTCTGCAAATTCCTTGGAAAGATAGAAATTATTTTTGAAAGCTCCTTCAAAGTTGTCTTTCGAGCTTACAGACCCTTCATCTTTTTCGAGACGTCTATATTGTTTTTGCATTTGCTGCATTGGAACCTTAATACCTCTACAGACTTTTTTTTCCCAGACTCTTCGTTAATGATTTGGACTTTTTTCCTTTTGAATTGTATTACAGATTCACCTTTGTTGCCGCAACTAGGACATTCGTAGACTGCCTCTGCATTCAAAGTCTGCTCATATTCCTCTTCTGGCATGGAAAAATGGCAGGATTCGCAGACATATTCCGTTGCCCTTATTTTTACCTTGCCCTTATTATCTTTCGGCTTAGACATTAAAGACTTGTTGCATTTAGGGCATTTCTGCTTATATGCCCATGCTTTTACTTTGCCTTTGCCAATAATCCTGTTGGTAAAATATATGCATTGGGCCGTTGATGTAGGCTCTGTAACCATAAATCAATATTGTAACAGATGTATTTAAATATTTTTTCCTATTGTTGTTTTTTATGACAACAAAAAAGAATTTAGAGCATTATACCTTGAAATTAGGCGCTGGAAAGCATTTAGGGCCATCTGCTGCACAAAAGTTTTATTTTAGAGTACATGCTTCCAATGATTCTTTTTTGATAGGACAATCTCATGCAGAATCCCTTTTATTTTTAGCGTATTTGACCTGTAAGGTGGTTCATAAGGATGATTCTTCTAAAGCCGACACTATTAATGTGAGGAATTTGGAAGATTGTTTTAATTATGAACCGTTAACTAGCAAGGAGCTGAACGATTTCAAGGAACACATTTCTGGGTTAGAGGCAAAATATAATTATGGCTTGCATTTTAATTTTGATGATTACCAAACAAGACACAACAAATAAATTTTTAAACTGCTTAATTCTGATGTTATTTTACAGCCCCGTGGTGTAGCGGCCAAATTTTTCATTGGAAGAAGGCTAGGCATTACAGGCTCTGGAATTTAAATATGAAGAAACCTGTCGACCCAGGTTCGAATCCTGGCGGGGCTATTTTAAATCTAAGATGATGCAAGAAAAAAACCTAAAAACTTTTGACGGGATGAATGTAAAATATTGGGTTTTAAAACAAAAAACAGGCAAGCCATCATTATTCTTCATACATGGCTTGGGTGGAAATTCTACAGCTTGGACAAATATCATTAAAATAATGTCCAAAAACGGATTCTCTACAACTAAAATAGACTTAAGGGGCCATGGAAAAAGCGACAAACCTCTTAAGAAAACTTATTATTCTATAGACAACATGGCCAGGGATGTTTATGACATAATCAAGAATGAGAAACTAAAGAATGTTGTTTTTGTAGTGCACTCCTTTGGTGGATATGTGGCTTATAGGTATATAGCTAGGAACTACAGCGAAATAAAAAAAGTAGTTTTATGCAATTCACCCCATACAAAGCCATTTAAGTACAGCCCAAGTTTTTTGCTGAGAAAATTCTACTGGGTAATGCTGCCCTTTATATGGGTTATATCCAAATCCATTTTTTATGACAACAGAAATTATGAATATCCCATTTACTCAGATTTAAAGGAGCTTTCTGAATTCAAACTAATACTAAAAGACATTTCAGGAATGCCATTTAAAGTTTATCTCTGGAACTACATGCTGCTTTTTAAAAATAATTCAGACATAGAAAAAATTTCAAAAATGAAAATTCCATTTTTGCTCATAACTTCTTACGAGGATTCATTCCTGTCTTACAAGTCTTTGGAAGAATTGTCAAAGATGTTAAAAAACTCAAAACTGAGAATAATCAAGGGCTGCGACCACGAAACTATACTAAGAAAGCCTAAAGAGGTTTCTGAATATATACTGAACTTCCTCAAAAAAACTGGTTAACTTTATAAACCAAGTAATTTCAATATTTTTGAGCTCCCGTAGTGTAGTCCGGTCAAATTAATTTAAAAATTAAGACTAAGCACTAGGGCTTCTCGAGCCTTCGACCCGGGTTCAAATCCCGGCGGGAGCAAAATAATAGAATTTTAGTGCCTAAAACAGGTTTCATGCACCCGTAAAGGGTGCATGATTTTATGTTCAATTTAGAAAAATTTTTATGGAGAAAGCATAGATGGTGGGACTGAATAAATAACTTAAAAAGGAAAAGTTTTTATACTAGTTTAACTATTTAATAGTTTAACAGTTAAACGGAGATAAAACAATATGGCAGAACAAGAAATAGTCAAAATGAGCCCTAAAGGACAATTAGTAGTCCCCCAAAATATAAGAAAACTTGAAAAATTTAAGACTGGGGACAGATTTGTACCGGTACAAGTAGAAGGCGGCGTATTATTTAAGAAATTAGAAATACCAGATGTTAGACTAGAATTTGATAGATTGGTAAAAGAACTAAGGGGTCATGTAAAGAGACAAAATATTACTCGCAATGATGTGTCAGAGGCGATTAAATGGGCAAGAAAAGGATAGTTTTAGATACTAATATACTAATCTCTGCATTTGGCTGGAAAGGAAACCCTTATAGGATTCTAAATTTAGTAATAGACCAAAACTTTGAATTAATTATATCGCAGAAACAAATAGAAGAACTAAGAAGAGTTTTAACTTATCCCAGATTAAAAATTACTCAAGAACAACAATCTAGATTCTTAAATCTTGTTCTTAATATCGCTATTGTCGTAAAAACAAATGATAGATTAAATATAATAAAAGAAGATCCATCTGACAATATTATTCTAGAGTCGGCAGCAGATAATGATGTAGAATATCTAATCTCTGGCAATAAACATTTGTTAAAACTTAAGAAATTTGAAAATGTTAAAATTATGACTGCTGCCCAATTTCTAAGTTTCATTAAAGATAAATTTTAACCTGATTATGGTATTACAATGAAACGTCCTGAATTTACGAAGCTTTTAATGGAGAAGATTGCTACAATTGGACTGAAATAGAAACCTTTATAAGTAAGATAATCTTACTATCTTACTAATGGAGGTATTAAAAATGGATGTTGAAATAACAAAAATGAGTTCAAAAGGACAGATTGTAATTCCTCAAAATACTAGAAAAGAGATTAATGCAAATGAAGGAACTATGTTTGCAATAACTGCAGAGAAAGATACAATAATACTAAAGAAAATAAAAACTCCTTCAAGAGAAATGTTAATGCAAGAATTAAGAGAAATAGCAAAAGAAGGAAGAAAAAGGCTAGAGAAGAAAGGGGTTAAGGAATCTGACATTCAAAGGATTATAGAAAAAAGAAGGCTGAAGTAAATGAATGTAGTTTTTGATACAAATGTATTAATATCTAGTACTCTATGGGACAAGAGTGTTTCTCAGAAACTACTCTTTAAACTTATAGATTCTGACATCAAAATCTATACTTCTAAAGAAATCATTCAAGAATATTCAAAAGTTATAAATAGAGATTTTTATTATTCGCAAGAGGAAATCAGTAGAGTAACAAATACATTATTACCACTCTTAACTAACATAAGCCCTATAGAAAAATTAAATGTTATTAAAGAAGATCCTGATGACAATAAAATAATTGAATGTGCAATTGCTTCAAAATCAGATTATATAATAACTTATGATAAACATTTACTTAAACTACAAAAATTTAGAGATATTATTATAATAAAACCAGAAGAAGCATTAAAAATATTTAAATTATGAGTTAAAAATAGTATTATTCAAATCCCCAGCTAGTCCCGCCGGGAGCAACTTTTATTATATATTTTGTAGTATATAATATACTTCTGTTTATTTTTTAGCTCTTTGCTATATCCCATAAAATATTAAAATAACTCAAAAATGATCTTGATGTTTCTAAGTCTTCTATCACTATTACAATAGGCTCTTCTTTCCTTATAAGTATCACTACTTTTTCTTTATGTATCAATATCTCTGATGGTGTAGCCTCATATAAAAATTTCCTATCATACTTTTTTCCCAATTTTTTTTCAATACGTTCAACGTAGGCTTTGGAAGATTCATCAAAGATAATCTTTGTTTTCACGCCTTTCTTTAAAGCTAATTTGCTATACCTAAGAAAAAATCTTTCGAGTCTTTCTTCATTACTAGAAGCTCCTGCCCCCAAAATGTAAGCTTTGTCGTTCTTATGGCAATTAGAGACTAGATCTAAGTACACAGTTTCCATCCCTTTCCATCCGATGAATACCCCTACTTTTGTTTCTTTGACTTTCTTGTTTTTTATCGTGTTTAATTTAGGAAGTAAGTTATCTAAAAGTTCTTGGTTTTTCATTATTTCTTCTTTCTTTTTGTCTAGGTAATCTTTAATCCTTAAGGGAGGAGCCGGTGAAAAATGTTTTACGTTATTTTTTGTTATAATGCTGACTAAACCTTTTTCTATAAGTTTGTCTATGACATAGTATAACTTAGATGGCGCTGTCTTGGACTCCTTCAGGATACTGCCTTTACTAGAGATTCCTATTTTTAACAAAGCAACATATACCTTAATCTCCGAATTAGTTAGGCCTATATTTCTAAGAATTTGATAGTCTACTTCATTTACCATATAGGCCCTACCAATGGGGGAGCTTATATTTAAATATTTCTTTTTAGGCTAATCATTTAGTAGTAAAAATGGTAAACCTAGAAGTGTTAAACATCAAACTAAGAAAATGCAAAAGGGAAGACGTCGGATTTGTATATGAGTTGATGAGGTATTACTTGGCTGATTTTTTTAATAATTACACTAAAGAAGGGTGGTCAAGAGACTTATTTAAAGAAAAATTTGATAGTAATAGAGTTACGATTATTGAGCATGAGGATATGCCTATAGGTTTTGTAGATTATGAAGTAATAAACAACGAAATTTATATACATAATTGCAATATATCCCATGATTATCAGGGATTAGGAATTGGTTCTTATATAGTTAAGACAATCGAAGATATAGCTTTATCTAAAGGTATTAAAAATTTAAGAAGTAAGATATTTATAAAAAATCAAAAATCCATGGCTTTTGCTTTTAAAAACGGATTTGTTATTTGTGATAAATCCACTGAAGAAGATTCGTATATAGTTAAAAAAATCCTAAATATATAAAAAAATGGAAAGCATCGGAGTCAATTCTAAATATTTTAATAGTATATCCCTATTTTTTGTAGCGTTTCTTATGATATCTAATACAGTGGCAGTCAAATTAATAAGCATTGGCCCCTTTATATTCACAGGAGCCATCATTATTTTTCCAATTACATACATATTTGGTGATATACTTACAGAAGTTTACGGTTATAGACGTTCCAGAAAAATAATATGGGGCGGTTTTATTGCAATATTGTTTATGTCTTTTATTTACTGGATTGTCGGCCTTCTTCCATCTGCCCCGTCTTGGCAAAATCAACCTGCTTATGACTCTATTTTAGGACTTGTACCCAGAATAGTTATTGCGTCGCTAATTGGATACTGGGCAGGCGAGTTTTCTAACTCTTTTGTATTAGCTAAATTTAAAATTATAACAAAAGGCAGATATCTTTGGACAAGAACTATAAGTTCTACTCTAATTGGGGAAGGAATAGATACAGTACTATTTGTACTAATTGGATTCTTTGGTATAATTCCAAATAGTTTATTGCCAGTAGTTATTCTTTCTGGCTACATGTTTAAAGTGCTTTATGAAGTAATAGCAACTCCAATAACCTATAAAATAGTTAAATTCCTAAAAAAAGCTGAGGGGTATGATCATTTTGATTATAATACAAACTTTAATCCATTCATGATAAAATAAAGATAGAATTTTAAGAGTCTGTCTATATATCTTGAAGGTTCCTCACAGAACTCTTTTTATTTTCTTAATTTAACAAAAATCAGATTGCCTTCAGAAGTCACATCTACATCAAACTCATCGCCTTGCTGCAAGCTTGCTCTTTTTATCTTTTCAATTGGTATTGTGATAAAATGATTGCCTTTATAGGTTTGTAATTTTACCATACAAAAGACATTTATATAACCACTAATTTATAAATTTTATATATCGGAATGACTAAACTTACCTGATAAGTTGTAGGGCATATATAATGCTCGGCGGGAGCATTATTTAGAGCAACCTTGATGCCTCTTGCGTTATACAACAACCTAAAATAAAATTTATACTAATCAATCGATTTAAACATTATAAATCAGTCTTTTAATAAAGAATCAAGTTGTTTTATATGTTTAGAAAGATAAAAAGTGAAATCAGTAGCTTTTTTGTGGTAACTTGGTATTTGTTCTGAACCCATAGGTAGGGTAAACCCTTTGAATGTTTTTGTTAACGTTTCCCCTTTCTTTAATAGGTCTTCTTCTATGAAACCTTTTTCTCTATCATACATTGTATAGATTTTTGGCATATTACCAAAAAAGAAATTAAAATGTTCATTATTGCTTAGGAGAGGAGACGACCTAAATAAAATATACACTGCTGCAGATATGGTGTTCAATATATCTTGATCGTTCGATATTACCCTCACATTTCTGTTTTCTGCTATGCCCTCAAATAGCACCGTTGAAGCCAATTCTATGTCTGTGTCTTCATCATAATTATGGTTCTCTTTTCTAACATCAAAGAAGTCTGCTAGATCCTTAAAGAAATCTTTGATTAAAAAGTAAGGTACACTTTTTAAATTTTCAGAATATTCTTTATCTGGCAACATGCTTTTAAGCCTCGTTATACTTTCTTTATATCTTAATAGCGAATTATAAATTTGATAGTTTTCGTCTCTACCCCTATTTAATATAGCATTAAACTGTGTGAATAAGAAGTTTTGCCCCCTCCATTCTATATTCTGAACATTGTTTTGAATCTGCTTTTTCACCTGTTTTATAACACCTGTGGTTATCTTAGAATCTTTGATACTATCGAGAAGATCATTAGTAAATTCCGATGACATTATTGCTCTCTCTAAATCTGATGTGGGAATGTCTATGTTTCCAGACAAATTCTTTTCAGGGTCAGCACCAGAACCAGATTTTCTTCTGTCGAGATGATTTTTATAAATACTCCATTGTTCACTAGGCCAAAGTATATTTGTGTCTAGGAAGGTGATAGTATTACGCGAATATAGAAGTTCTAATTTGTTGGCTTCAACTTGCTCAACAGAAGATTCTATTCCTTCATTAGCTTTAATTTCTTCAGATGTAGGTTGCTGTTCTTCTCCATCTTTTTCTCTATCCTGATCACAATCGGTCATCTTTATAATGCCTGCAGGTAAATTTTTAAAGCTTTTTATTTAAAAAATTTTAGATTGATTGTAATTTGTGAAAGGTAAGCGGCTGAAAAATTATGTATCTGAACTTCTAATCTGACTCCAGGAATTATCTTTAACCGAATTTCTTATTATTTCTGCAGCTTTTAATGCAGATTCTGGATTTGCCAATACACTTGCATTATTCTTCATCAGCATAAGCCTTTTGTTGTTTTTAATAAGATCGTAGATGATTTGCTTTAAGTGTTCTAGTGATTTTACTTTTATAGCGACATCTTTTGAGATTAGATAAGCGGTGTTTTTCTCTTCTATTCCTGGCAAAGGATTTGTAATGATTAAGGGATGCCTTATTGCAAGTAACTCTGAAGAAGTTAAGCCACCCGGTTTGGTAATAACAATATCTGCAATCCTGTAAACCTCATCTATGTCTTCCGTATATTCAAAAACTTTTATGCCAGGAAATTTTTTCTCTAGTTTTTCTTTTAGGGTTTTATTATTGCCAATACTAATTATTATCTCAAAATCATTTTTTATGGTATTTATTATCTTCTCGTAATAGCCAAGCCCCGCACCACCCCCTAACACAAGAATCGTGGTTTTGTCACTTAGCTTGTACTTTCTCCTTAAAACATGTTTGTCTTTCTTTACAGAAAATTCAGGATCTATAGGCACTCCTGTGATAAATATCTTTTTATTCAGATGACTCATCCTTTCTTCAATTTCTTTGTTTGGCACTAGAATTATGTCGGCATTGGTCCTTAAATGATATGACATCAAATCAAAATCCGTTACGACATAAACCAATGGTACATTTATCCTTAATTTTGATATTGCAGTGCATGGAAACGCATGAGTGCAAACGATAATATCCGGGCTGCATTTTTTTAGGATTATACTAAATTTTCTTTTATAGTATGAATAAACCAAAATTTCTAATGGCATTAATACTTTTAATATGGAATTTTCATATTTATAAAGCAACCTAAGCACGGCTGGAATTGTTTTGAGCAATGACAGTCTTACATATTTTAATATCCTTTCAAAATTGGTTGTGCTCTCATATAATGCATTTAATGTTGTTACTTCTACATCTTTGTATAGCCGTCTTAATGACTTTTCTATCGCCTGAGCTGATCTCTTGTGACCATAACCAAGAGCGGCAGTGTATAGTATAAGCACTTTCATTATGGAATTAAGATTCACAAAAATTAAAAAGCTTAGTGTTACACCCTAGTTAAAGGCAATGTATTTAAATCATTGAAACTAGCTCTTTAAAATATTCAAAATGGCACAAAAAAAGTCAACTAAAAGAATTTATATGTTTATATTCCTTGTTTTCTTAGTCGGAATTACAGTAGGATTAAGCATAAATTATAAGATAAAGCCCGAGAATTATCAAACTATAGTAAAGCAGAATGTTGACATAATAAAATATGAGCCCACTAATTTGTACAACAAAGACCTTGGAATATCACAACTTAAGATTCCTGCTGTTGACAATAATGGCGATGGCGTTACTACAACCTTAATAGTTGAAGCTGTTCCCGGGACAGGAAAAACTCTAGTGGACATTGACAGTTTGCTGTTTATTGCCGACACACAGAACAGTATCAGAGTTGCTAAGGAAGTAGCCTCCCAGTTTACAGGACTTGACTTAAGCAAATATGACCTAATCTACCATTTAGACGCTAACGCATCTGTTATAGGCGGCCCAAGCGCTGGAGCAGCCGTTACTATAGCTACTATCTCTGCTTTAGAAAAGCGATCATTAAAACAAGATGTCATGATTACCGGTGGAATAAATCATGACGGCACTATAAGCCCTGTTGGGGGCATAGTAGACAAGGCGAAAGCAGCAAAAAGCGTAGGCGCAAACTTATTCTTAGTTCCACTAGACCAGAAAGAAGAAGTTGTTTATGAAAACAAGGAATATTGCAGGAGAATAGGCATAACAGAATTCTGCTCAATAGAGCAAATCCCAAAGAGAATAAGCGTGGAAGACGAGGCAAAAATAACTGTGCTAGAAGTAAACAACATCACTGAAGCTTATAGCTATTTTATTAGGCCTTCTTAGTTATAATGACCTTTAAAAGTTAATGGCACAGGATTTATCTGCCTGCAATCCGGGCATTCAATATAAGGAAAATCCATTGTCCATGCTTTTTCTTTGTTATATTTGCCGCACATCTTGCATATGTACTCAATAGTTATTTCTAAATTAAGTTTGTCTTCTTTAACAGACAGAACTGTAAACATATCATCTTTTACTTTACTACCAATTGCCACAAATTTTTTTAATAATGTATTTAAATACATAATGAATCCTGCATCTGTATGGGCCCATGGTCTAGTGGCTATGAAGAAATTAGCAAACACTGCTCTCACTCAGCAGAGATCGAGAGTTCGAATCTCTCTGGGCCCAGACTTTTTAGGAAGATTTATATACAAGATATGTCTTACTTATAAGATATGGTTGTATTAAAGACACCTAGGAAAGAGAGTATAGAATTAGGTACTATTAGCTCTAGAGGACAAATAGCTATACCTTCTAATATTAGAAATGAAATGGATTTAAAAGAAGGTGAAAAAGTATTGTTCTTATTATCTGGAGATACTTTACTAGTAAAAAAAGTAACATCAAAAACATTTTCACATATTACCAAACCTCTAAAAGAAGAAGCCAGAAGAGTTGGTTTTAAAGAAAGTGAAGTCCCAAAAATTATAGCTGGGGTTAGAGCAAAGAAAAGATGAAAATTACAGTAGATACTAATGTCTTAGTATCGGCTACTTTCTGGTATGGTGACTCAAATAAAATAATAGAAATGGTTGAAAATAAAAAAATTGTATTAATTCTTTCTAGACCAATACTGGAAGAGTATGTAGAAGTAATAAATTCAGAAGATGTTCAATCAAAAATAAAAAATAAGAAACTTATTTTTAAATATAGTACAGAAAGTCTAAACGCTTTAGCTGAAATTATTAACATAAAGTCTAAAATTAACATAGTAAAAGAAGATCCAGATGATAATAAAATTTTAGAATGTGCATTTGATGGCAGAGTAGACTATATTATAAGTAAAGATAATCATCTATTAAAATTAAAAGAATTTAGAGGTATAAAAATTATAAAACCAGAAGAAGCATTAGTATTATTTTAACCCCCGCTTTATTTGAACTATATAAATCGCATTCGATATGTATTTAATATTTTCTTTGTTATTTCAACCTATTCGAATCTCTAGCCATGTTCTCTGGGCCCATATTTTAATAGAAAAATTTAATAATGCCTGATTATTCTTATATTTGAAAGAGGTGATTATGATTGGTCATTAAAGTCAAGGAATTTCGAGTACACTTAGGTGTTTTAGACAATCAGGTTAATAGATTTATCGTGGAACACAGGATAAAAAAAATAATCGACATAAAATATGTTGCTAATAGCATAGGGACATTCGCATTGCTTATATATGACGATTAGCTCTGCTTTTCTTGGTTAATTTCTCTACTAACTCGCAGACCTTGCATAAAATGCCCGAACAAGGCTCATTGCAATTAGCGCAGTATTTCAATTTGGAGTCTTCATTTTTGTATTTTTGCTTGAGCAGAGGAAGCATTTCCATATAGCTGTTTATTATGCCATATTTTGTTCCTGGATGTTTGTTTTCAAATTCATTCAAGATATCCCTTATTTCGCCACGATACGAAAACTTTGCATTGGGACACTCTACAAAGTCATTGCTGGCGAAGCCCTTTAAATAAGCATAGAGCATCACTTCCTTTTCTGTCATAAAATACAATGGCTTAATCCTTGGAATAAATGCCTTGTTTCTTATTATTCCTGTCAAGGGGCCCATCCTTGCATTTAAAGCAACATTGTTTCGGAACTGGTTCATTAAAATTGCTTGGGATTCGTCATCTAGGTTATGGCCTGTTGCCAATTTTGTTGCTTTTAACTCGCGGGATTTTTTATTGAGCAAATATCTTCTAAATACCCCGCACATCGCGCATGGAATCATGGCTGATTTTTTGGTCATTTCATCCAGAGTCATGCCGAATTCTTCTTTATAGCTGCATATATCAAGTTCTATATTGTATGCTTTGCAGAATTTCTTTGCATCCTTAATTGTTTTGTTCCTGTAACCTTTAATGCCTTCATCTATCAACAGCGATTTTAAGGAAAAATTCCTGTTCATTGTGCTTAACTTGTTCAATAAATAAAGCAACGACAAAGAATCCTTGCCACCAGAAATTCCTGCTACTACCTTGTCATTGTTTTCTATAAGCTTATATTTGGATATTGTCTTGAACACTTTTCTTTCAAAATACTTGGTGAAATCGTTTCTACAGAGTTTTCTGCCAGAAATCAATGTTATTACAGGATTTTTCTCGCAAGCTTTGCAGGCCATAAAGATGCTATTTTGATATGGTTTAAAAACATATTCTTTACAAAGCCCTTTGCTGGAAAACATAGATTTATAAACAATAATTTATTAACTTAGAAACCTTAAAATGGCAAACTATAGCGAAGAAATCAACCAGAATATGTACAACTATCTGCATGAAATTGCGGTTCAGAAGTTTGGTGCTGATGAGGCTGATGACTTAACAGGGACGGCTGTTTTGAATACATTGATGCTAAGACAGCATTTTCCAGGTAAGTCGATAGAGAGATTACTGCAAGAATCATTGGGGATTGCGGCAGCTTCAATGTACTTTTTAAGAACCACCGAAAAAGAAGGGCTAACAAAACTAAAAAACAAGGGCTATGATGAACTTACTAGCATATTAAGGAGAAATATTGGCAATTTAAGCGACATGGAAAGAGTAATAGCCCAGGAATTAATGGAAGGCACTAAACCAGAGAAAATAGCAGACAAGCATAAAGTGAGCGAGTCTTGCATAAAAAGCTATATCGGAATGATAAGCGATGGAATAGACGGATGCATTTATCAATAATGTCACTAAACGAGAATTTCAAAGGTTTTATTGGAAAAGAGATTTTCACTGATATTCTAGGACAGGACTCTACCAAGAGGCAATTGCTTTCAGGGTTATTGGTTTCTAGGCATTTGATTATTGTAGGGCCTCCTGGTATAGGGAAGACTACCCTTGCCAAAAATGTGGCGAAATTACTTCCGGATTTAATAGTAAATGACTGCAATTTTAATTGCCTTCCAGAAGAACCTTTATGCCCTGAATGCAAAAGCAACAAGACAAAAAAAACTAAAAAGATTAGGGGCATAGAAAGATTTGTAAGAGTTCAAGGCTCTCCTGACTTGACTGTGGAAGACTTACTTGGGGACATAGATCCCATAAAGGCATTGAAATTCGGGCCTTTGAGCGTGGATGCTTTCACTCCGGGAAAGATATTCAAGGCAAACAATGGAGTTTTGTTCTTTGATGAAATCAATAGGGCGCCTGAAAAACTGCAGAATGCCCTGCTCGAGATTCTAGAGGAGAAAAAAGCAACCCTTGGAAGCTATGATGTAGAGTTCCCCGCAAATTTCATATTAATTGGCAGCATGAATCCAGAAGACTTTGCAGGCACAGAAAAACTTTCAGAGGTTTTCTTAGACAGATTTGATATAATCTACATGCACTATCCTGAAAACATTGAAATTGAACGGAATATAGTAAAATTGAAGTCAAAAACATTCAAGGAAATCAAGTTCAATGAAAACTTGCTTAACAATGCGCTGGATTTTATTGGCCATTTAAGAAACCACAAAGACATTGAGAGAGCTCCTAGCGTGAGGGTTTCTATTGGATTGTATGAAAGAGCCCAGAGCAATGCGTTAATAGCCGGAAGGAAAGAAGTAATCAAACAAGATATCCAGGAAGCTTTAATCTCTGTGCTGAGCCACAGAATAAGGCTGAAGCCGAGCGTAAAATACCTGATCAGCAATGAAGAGTTCATAAAAAAAGAAGCAAAAGAATTTCTAGACTTAAAAGAATCAAGTGGTGATTTACCGTAGCGCTGAAGAAGAGACTGAATTCAATCAAGTAAAGCCGCTGAAGGAAAAGAAAGGCAAGCTCCAATCTCAAGAAGAAGAGAAATTAATGCACAGCATTCTTGAAAATGACAAGAAAAGAATAGACCAAGGCCATATCATTTTCGATTCGATAAATCAAGGACTTTTTTCTTTCAACCCAGACATGATGATGGAGCATTTAGTAAGAAATTACAGCATGGCAAAGCAGCTATACGGGGAAACTTTTCTTAAGGCAATAACTGGCTATGACGAATCTTCTTTGGCCAGGAACTTAAGAATTCCCGAATTCCAGAAAGAGCTTAGGAAGAAGATAAACCAGAATGTAGAGGATCTAAAGTATGAGGATTTTATAGACCGAGATAATGAGCTTACAGAAAAAGGAATTAAGCTGGCTGCATTGACTTTGTATAGGGAAGAATTAAACAATCTTATGGCAAAGGGTCTTATAGGCGAGAAAAAGTCAGAGAGGATTTCCCATTACGGAAGCCCATTTGAATTTAGGCAATTCAAGAAGGGAGACAGGTATAAGGACATTGCATTAAAGAAATCAGTCAAGACAGCGATAAGAAAAAAGCACATTGCAATAGAAAAGGAAGACCTTCAGGTTATGAGGAGAGAAGGCAAAGGAAAAATATGCATTATCTATGCTCTAGACGCTTCCGGCTCCATGAGGGGAAACAAAATAGAACTATGCAAAAAAGCTGGCGTGGCGCTTGCATTTAAGGCAATACAAGAGCATGATGAAGTTGGCTTAATTGTTTTTGGATCTGGCGTAGACAAGATAGTAAGACCCAGCACTGATTTCATGAATCTGCTCAAGGAAATAACAACAATAAGGGCAAAGAAAGAAACTAATATTGCATTAACAATAAAAAAATCCATTGAAATATTTCCTGGCAACAAAGACATCACAAAACACTTAATAATAATCACTGATGGATTGCCAACTCATGGAGAAGACCCTGAAAAAGAAACTCTTGAAGCTGTAAATGAGGCAATTTTTAATGGAATTACTGTTTCGGTAATAGGAGTAAATCTCGATGAGAAAGGAAAGGCTTTAAGCGAGAAAATTGCGCAGCTCGGACAGGGCAAGATATACATTGTAAGGGATTTAAAGAATCTAGATACTATAGTGCTGCAGGATTATTACGCTTTGTGACTTCTTTTTTTCTTTGGAATAAATGCAATAGCAACCAGTATTATTATGATTATTGCCGTTATTAGAATAGAGCCGGTCTTGTTTATCTTGCTAGGGTTGCTAGGAGTTGCTCCGCAATCCCCATTTTGATCAGCGCAGAGTTGATTTTTTTCTAAATCCTCAGATGTAGGCTGAATCATATCCTCTGATTTTGCTAATGATAAGTCAAGATTTAATTCAGCCCTCTTATTTGCAGCTATGTTAATTGCGCTATCTGCCATGGACATATCACTGTTTATTGCATAAACTCTATAACTATCTGCTTTTGCAAAGATAAGCATTGGAGACTTTCCAAGTATCAATTCATTTAAAGCAACATCAAGGTTTGATGGCTCAGTAGTTATAAAGTATGAACCGAACTCTTGTTTTGATTTTTCTGAAGTTTCTATTTCTATTTTAATATAAGTAGTTACCGACTCCTGGACCTCGATTTTTTGGGATGCTGAATAGTATCCTTTTTTTGAGACCATCACTTGATGATCACCAAGAGTTGTTGAAACTAAGGAAGGGCTTGTTCCTATCAAGGCGCCGTCTAAATAGATTTTCGAGTCAGGCAAATCAGTGTCTATCAAAACAAGGCTTTGCTTTAACTGCTCATTATTTAAGGGAGTCTTTATAAATAATTTTAATATTTTTTCAGGCAATGCCGCAAAATAAAATGAAATCTCTTGGTAGCCCTCTTTTTTCAGCGTTAATTTATAGGTTCCTGTTTTTAGATGGTCTATTGTTATTGGGCTTGTACCCTTTAATACATCGCCTATATACACATTAGAGCCGCCAGGATTTACATTAATGTAAACAGATGTTTCTTGATTCAAATCTGTGAAAGCGAGCCCAAGAATCTTGTTGTTTGTTTGGTAGTTTATTAGAAACAATGATATTAAAACAAAACCGATTGCCAGAATAGAGACAAAAATAAGATCAATTTTTTTCATGAGCATTACCTCTTTTTACTATTGTAACATATACTGATATAAAAAGCTTATGTAATCCCATATAAAAGAAAAAAGGAAAAGGCATTATTGTTTCTTTTTATTTAGCCTGCGGAGGAGTACTTGCTGCCGGAGGCATTTTGTTTTCCTTCAAATGTCCCTTCTTCTTTGCCCACCACACTATCAAGAATGCTATCACTACAATCAATAAAATCCATATCAACCACGTGTTTGTTGTTGCCATTTACTCACCTCTTTTAGTTTTTAGGAGAATTTATTTATTTATTTGCTGTTTTTTCTGCCGGCTCAAGTTCTCTCCATGTTTGGTTAAACAAGTTTTCAAGAGCACCCGCAAAGAAAGGCGTGTTAACCCATATTCCTATATCATATGTTGGATGCACGTCTTTATCATCCATCAGCATAAACATCAATTCCTTGCTATCTATGATGCAGAAACGACCGTCCATCCCCTTTAAGTGCCTTACATCGGCAAATTTTGAGATTTCCTTCAGTGCAGGAGCGGTGTCTTTTGACATAGGCGCTGCAATTCTTATCTTAACATCCTTTTTAGCCAGCTTCTCAAATATTGGGCCTAATGACTCTATCTTTCTCAAGAATCCTTTGTTAGTGGTCATTATAGTAACGGATTTATCTGCTTTTTTTACCATCAATTCAAGATGGTTATAGATATTATGCCTTGACCTTATTGCACCGCTTAAATCTGTTGGTTCTACGAACTCGATGCCTTGCTTATGCAAAACATTTAATTCATTAAGAACATCTGTGTTGCTTAATTCCTTGAGTTTCTGTATATTAAAATCTGCATATTCCCTGATATTCTTTTTTACCCTGTCTATTACTTCGCAAGGATCAACTGCAAGATACTTAATTGGCTTTCCTAACTTCATGACAACGAATCCTTTCTTTTCAAGAGACTCGAGAACATCATAGGCTCTAGACCTTGGAACATTTCCTATATCGCTCAACTCTCCTGCTGTAGAAACACCTCGAGAAAGCAACGCAGTCCAGATTCTTGCCTCATATAAGTTAAGACCGAAAATTTGCCTTAATTTTGTTAAAAATTCTTCTTTGACTATCATTAAGACAACCTCCTAAGAGCACCTCTTTTGTTTTTGATGTTTTTACCCAATAACAATGCTATACTTTCTTTACTATCACTTGGATATAAATACTACTATGTTTGAATTACTACTATATAAAGATTATTATAGTAAAAGTTATATTTTTAACTTTTTTGTTTTTTGTTTTGTATTCGGAAAATTTGCCGTAATTTTAGCATATTTCAAATTTTATTTCTGCCTCGCTGCTTTTCATAGATTCTTTCTAGGTCTTTTAGAGTTGTGATGTCCTTTAATGGTTTGTCCTGCCTTAAATTTTTAATCCTTGGGAATCTTAAGGCATAGCCGCTTGAATAAGTAGGGCTTTTCTGGACTTCTTCATATATTACTTCGACTATTATCTTCGGCTTTACTGTCACGTTTCTTCCCTGTTTTTTTATTATTAATTGATTGAGCAGATTTGTCATCTCCTCATAGCTTAAGCCCTCTTCTGACTTTTCCTTTAAGCCTGAACTAGACATTCCGCATTCAAGCAGCTTATTTTGGCCTTTGCAGGCAAGCGCATAGGAACTTAAGAAAGCGGCTCTTTTTCCTTCTCCATAAGTTGCTCCGATTATTACTAGGTCTAGAGGTTCTAGACTAGGCTTGAACTTAATCCAGCCACCGACTCTTCTGCCCGGAGTGTATTTTTTATCCAGGTTTTTAAGCATAATACCTTCATTTCCCGCCTTAAGTGATTCCTTATAGAATTTTTCAACTTCAGGGACTGAATCTGTGATTAATTTTTTAGCAGTCCTTATCTTTCCAGGAATTGGCTTTACTAGCTTCTCCACTATAGAGCGGCGTTCTTTTTGAGGAGAGTCAATTAAGCTTTTTCCGTCTAAATACAGCACGTCAAAAACATTAATCTCGACAGTAACTTCTTTTGCTGTTCTCTCTATATGGTATTTTCTTTTTATCCTCTGCGAGATGTTCTGGAACGGCAAATATTTTCTTGTTTTAGGATCAATGCCTACAACCTCGCAGTCTATAATAAAAGAACTGCTTTTAATGCTGTCCTTGACTACCTGAATTAATTCCTTAAATTGGTTCAGCACATTTTCTAGACGCCTGGTATAAAACCAAAACCTGTCTTTGTCACGATGAATTTGGAGCCTAAAACCATCTAATTTGTACTCTGCCAATAAAGAGCTTCCTAAAGCTTCGAAGCATTCTTCAAATGTTTCTACCCTTACAGCTAGCATCGGATTAATCGGGATGCCTGGATTGATTCTTATCTTTAAAGTGGTGTTGTCTTTCAGTGCAATAGCCACTTGAGAAAAGTCATTGCACATATCATAAAGTTCTTGAACCTCATCGATGAAGTAATTATAAATGCTGCGGGCCAGTTTTTCGTCTTCTACTGTTATAATGCTGTATTCTCGGATTTTGCTCTTTAACTTCTTTATATCTTCCAATGATGAAACTTTTATCGAGTTCTTGAAGGTTTTTTTTGATTCTTCCTTAAAGTCTAGCTCTAGCTTTTTTTTACAGTTTGGGCAATTAATAATGCCGGGCACTAATTCCTTGCAATTTTCACATTTAAAGAAAATGCCTATGACTTTTGGATAGGATGTCCATGCAATCGCGTCCCTTAAAATGCCTTCTGCAATGCCGACTCTTAATTGCCCCAGAATAGTTCTTATTATGAACTTGGCTTCGTTTGATGTTGCACTCGTCAATAATTCTGCCACCAAAGAAACTTTCCTTGAAACGGTTCCTTGGCCTTCTAAAGAGGCAAGCGTTTCTAAATTGCCGAATACTTTTTTTACGGTTAATTTGCTTGAAAACAGTGTAGTTTGTTTTTTTGAGGCGATCAATTTATCGGCCACTAATCCTAAATCTCCTTTCTCTGCCCATAGTTTTTCTATGGTTTCAGTACTAGAGCCAGTTGCCTGGGATATGGCTTTTATTACTAGCCTTGAAGACACTCCCAGCTCTCTTGGATCATATGAAGCATAAATACGACCTTCAAGCAAGAAAATCACATGCCTGAAATCCTCTTTTTTTGTTTCACCCAACAATTTTGAGACAATAAATGTCTTTTCCAGCCTTTTGGTTGTTTTCTCAAGTTGCTCGTAGAAAGAAACTAAGTTAATGTACTCCATGATTTTTTGGTTACTTCGAAAAATAAAAAGCTTTGTATTTTGTTTATAAGTAGTCTTGGAAAGAAGTTTTCTCCGATTTTTTTATTCTTTTTTTGCTAAACTCCATAGATTATAAAAGAAACTTCTGAAGGATAGTGCTATTTCTGGATTTCTAATAGCTAAACAGGAGGGAACTTCACCATATGTATAAATATGAATAGTGTCGTTCATAACATCAACTGCTGATGGTGTAATACCCTCCAAGACCCTGACTTCAGTGTACTTCATTTTCTTAAATGCCTCGAAGTATTCAGTGTCTCTGTCAGAAAATAGTACTTTGCAAAGAATTTTTCTCTTTATCCTAGCCTTATGCCATCTTTGAAACATTATATTGTACTGCTTCTTTTTTGAGGAAATGACACCCATAGTGAGATCTTCATCATTAGTGGTTAGTTCTTCTAATGACTCATAGATAGCAGCTTCAATGCCTTTTATGCCCCTAAACAGATTAGTTTCATAGTTTTTCTTAGTAGAATTTCTTATTGCTAACAAGGAAGGCAGTAGTTGAAGGATTTTCTGCTCTTTTTCCTTAAGAGACTGTTCTTTATTGTGAAGATAATCTATAATTCTGTTCGGAGAGGCAGCAGTGAAGTACTTTGTCTTCTCTTTTATGATAAAACTTGCTAGTCCCTTGTCAATGAGTTTTCCTAATATAACATATACCTTCCCACTGGAGATTTTAGCATGTTCTATTATCAGGCCCGTAGTTGATTCACCTAATTTTAGCAAAGCTAAATAAACTTTTATTTCACCCTTTGTGAAGCCTATGTCTTCTAGCAAAGTTGGGTCCATATATAATTCTTAAAATCACTTATATATAAATCCTATCATTTACTCCCTACCTAGGAGGTAATAAAATATATATACTATATGACTATGCTACTACTATTAAATAATAAAATATTGGGGCAAATAAAAATGACAACAAGGGAAGAAATATTTAATGAAATGGAAAGACTGAGAAAGGAATGCGCTGAAAAAAGTAAAAAATTTTTGGAACATATTGGTTTAGAATTTGACGAAGAAAAATTTAATGGCGGAGAATTTTGGCAGCACTATCTTAATAATCTCTCGTTAAAAACTTCATGCAAATTTAGAGATGATGTCGAGAAACTCGCTATTAAAGATAATACTTGTGATATAAAAGGATTTTACCTAAATTCAGATTCTAGCGAATTAAGAAAATCTCAAAGTCTAAGGCAATTTCATATGACCATTGATAAAGTAATCGCTGAAGAAAAAATAGATTTAGAAGAATTAAGAACCATTAGTGATATTGCTGAAATAAATAAGAGACTATTTGGTGCCTACATAAGACTTAGGGAATTAGGATACAATCACTGGCCAGATTTAACAGCGTAGGTAAAATATATTGGGAGGAAACAAAAATGGATGTATCTTTTAGAGATAAAATGATTCTACACGAGATTAATCATGAAGAATATCTAAAGGTGGTTGACTATATTTGCAACACCGAAGGCTTATTATTTGGTAGTTACGAAGGTAAACCACTGATTATTGAGTCAAATAGAGTCTATGGCCCCCCCATGTGTTATCAGATAGTTCGCATAGGGATAGCTTCATTAGAAATATCATTATTTAAAGCAGCATCTGAAACAGAAAAAAGACATTATAGGGCTAACAAAAGAATAATAAACGAAGCAGTAAGTGGTCTTGTGAAAATTCTCTTTTCCACAGAAACTAACAAAAATATTAACGAAGCTATCTAATTTATTTTTCTCTTTTCTTTTTTATACGCAATTATTACAGTGTATATTTAAATGTATTTTCACTTAACCAACCAATAGATTTATTAAATTGCTTATTTTTTTACTGATATGCAATTAAACGAATGCCTCGAAAAAAGAGCAAGCTACAGAAGTTACAACAGCAAAGAGGTTTCTTGGGAAGATTTAATAGCAATATTAAATGCTGCAAGGCTAAGCCCTAGTTCTGGGAACTTGCAGAACTGGTCTTTTATCGTAGTTCAGAAACCTGAAATAAAAGAAGAGATAAGCAAGGCTGCCTTAAATCAGGTTTGGATTAATCAGGCTCCTTTAGTGATAGTTGTATGCAGCAGGCTTGAGAACATAAAGAGGCATTATGACGAGAGAGGAGAGAAGCTTTATGCCATACAAAACTGCGCTGCGGCAATAAACAACATTTTGCTTAAATCAACTGATTTAGGAATGGCCTCTTGCTGGATCAATGCTTTTGATGATAATGCAATCAAGAGAATCTTGAAGATTCCTGATTCTGTGGTGCCGCAAGGAATTATTACAATAGGCTATAGCGATGAAAAAATCGAGAAAATGAAAAGGTACGAACTAGATTTGTTGATTCATTTCGATGAGTGGAACGGCAAGAAAGCAGAAGGATTATTCCCGTTGAAAGAGCACAGGCAAGATGCTATGGAAGGCCTTTCTGAAACAAGAAACAAAACAAAGAATTTCTTTTCAAGCTTGTTTGCAAGATTCAAGAAAAAACAACAATAGTTTACTGTTGAATTTTTAGAATTTCGTTTAAGAATTTAAAAAAAATAAAAAAAAGCTAATGCCATGGGCATTAGCGAAATTATTAAACAGGGCAATTTAAGGGGGTTTAGAAGTCTTTGATTGCCCTTATTTAATCATGTCAATTCCCAGCTCCCTTGAAAGGTGCGCTCTCTTCTGCATTGTTTTTCCTTTGTCAGCCCTTCCAAGAATGTAGGCACTGTTCACGCCGGTAATAATCGTCATTACCCTTAGCTTGCCGTTCATCTTCTCGGAGATTCTTGCGCCCCAGATTACGTTTGCGTCAGGATCAAGCGCTTCTGTCACTAGCTCGCCCACTTGATTTACCTCATCAAGCAATAGGTCGTCGCCGCCAGTTACATGTATTAAAGCTCCTGTTGCACCTTCATAGCTTACATCCAATAAAGGATTGGTCAGTGCCCTTCTTGCAGCTTCGTCTACTCTGTTTTCTGAATCAGACTCACCTACTCCGATTACTGAGACGTCTCCATTAGACATTATTGCCTTTACGTCAGCATAGTCTAGATTGACTAATGAAGGAACTGCTATTATTTCTACTATTGACTTGATCATTGTCGAGATTAATTCATTTGCAACGGCAAATGCTTGCTGCACTGGCAAGTTTCCTGCTATCGAGACCAGCCTGTTGTTGTCAACTACAATTACAGTATCACTTACATCCCTTAACTGCTGTAATCCAAACTCGGCTTTGTCGATTCTTGCCCTCTCTATGTTGAATGGCATTGTCACAGCACCGATTACTATGGCCCCCATCTCTTTTGCAACTTGCGCGACTACTGGAGCAGCTCCTGTTCCTGTTCCACCGCCCATGCCTGCGCATACAAACACCATGTCGGATTCTTTAAGGGCTTCTTTAATATCATACAATGCTTCTTTGGCAGCTTCTCTTCCTTTTTCTAGGAAACCACCAGCTCCTAATCCACGAGTTAACTCGCGACCTATCAATATTTTCCTGTCGCCTTCAGAAATGTCTAAGTGCTGCTTGTCTGTGTTCATTATTATTACTTCTGCTCCTTGAATGCCTTTTTTGTATAGCCAAGAAACAGCATTACAACCACCACCGCCAACGCCAACAACCTTCATGTTAGCTTGACCGACTTTTATGTCTTCACTTGTTTTTGTTTCGCCCTGTCTTTTCAAGGCCTCTGAAATTATAAAGTTCGTAACCATCTTTTCGGGACCCCCGGTTTTTTGTTTATTATTATGTAAGGTATATATTGCAGTACAATAATATTTATATTATAGTTAACACTATATACCTCTTTAGAACGAGTTTTTATGCGCCAACGTAAAAGCTTGAAATGATACAATACAAACTAAGTACAAAGGTAAGATTAGATTTAGAGCGTTAAACTTCAATCGCCAAATTGAGTTTAAGCCAATCAAACACTAACTTTTTCTATTTTATTACTCAATCAAGTATTTAAATATTATTAATGTTAAAAATATATTTTTTACAATATAAATGTTATTTAATCGTCAATAGATTGTGTATTTCCGATGAAAGAAGGCGATTATGTAGTGGTTAAAACTAATCTTGATGAGTTAAAAGGAATTTTATTGCCTAGCAAAAAAAGCGATAAAATCTTGCTAAAATTGGATTCTGGATATAACCTTTCGATAAACAAGAAAGAAATAAGGGAATCTTCAATACTCCAGAAAGAGAAAAAACAAACAACAGAGAAAGAAGGGAAAATTGAACCGAAGAAAGGATTAAAGAGCATAACAATATTGCATACTGGCGGGACTTTCGCTTCTAGAGTAGACTATAATACTGGGGCAGTGTCTGCCTCATTCAAGCCAGAAGACTTAATAGAGATGTTTCCTGAAATTAGGAACCTGGCAAATATAAAAAGCAGGCTTATAAGCAACATGTTTTCTGAAGACATGAACTTCAACCATTACAATTTAATAGCAAAGGAAATCAAAAATGAAATCGAATCTGGAAATTGCGATGGAATTATTATTACGCATGGAACAGATACCTTGCACTATACATCTGCTGCATTGAGCTTTATTTTACATAATTTAAACTGTGCAGTAATATTGACTGGAGCACAAAGAAGCTCTGACAGGGGAAGCAGCGACGCATTTCTTAATTTAAATAGTGCAATAAATTTTATCGCGAAGACTGATTTTAGTGGAGTTGCTATCTGCATGCATGAAAATTTAGATGACGAGAATTGTGTAATATTGAATGGATTGAGGGCAAGAAAGATGCACACCTCAAGAAGGGATGCCTTTAAACCCATTAATTCTGCCGCGATAGCAAGAACAAATATGCATAAAGTTGAATTTCTTTCTGCTTATACTAAGAAACAAGCTACTGGAAAACTGGATTTGAGATTATTTGATCCGAATTTGAAAATCGGGATATTAAAGCTGCACCCGAATTTTAAGGCAGAGGAATTAAAATATTGTTCAAAATTCGATGGCTTAATATTGGAAGGTTATGGATTAGCAGGACATCTGCCAATAAACAAGATAGATGAGTACACTAATGAAAATGAAGAAATATACAATATACTAAAGAAAATTGCAAAGAAGATTCCAGTTGTGGCTACTAGCCAGACTATCTTTGGCAGGACCAACATGAATGTTTACAGCACAGGAAGGAAGATGCTCGAAATTGGAATACTAGGGGATAATTCTGACCTGACAACTGAGACTAGCTTTATTAAGCTGGCTTGGCTTCTAAGCAATTACAGCAAGGAAGAAGTGAAGAAAATATATAACACTAATTTGATTGGCGAGATTAATGAAAGAAGCCAGCAAGATTTTTTCTAAAGAAGCTTTGCACAAAAAGTAGTCCTACAAGGACTTTATAGTGCTTATCGCTTCTTGAGCGATTTTAGGGCTTAAGCC
>ERZ1292629.239-Hain-H43-01um-R1-239-length-58376-cov-11_pt1 | contig 58376 bp, 89 predicted proteins | sample MGYA00564399_ERZ1292629 | MGnify/ENA primary metagenome ERZ1292629 (study PRJEB36523, sample SAMEA6512636) | groundwater metagenome | collected 2019-01-08 | study: AquaDiva: Metagenomics assemblies of 32 groundwater samples
CCCGTCCCTGCACGAGCTGGTAGGGGTTGAGCAACTTCCGAAGCAGTCGCGACTTCAGTGTGGTATCAAACGGCAACTCTGTCATTGTGCCTCCTTCTAAAACCCAGCAACCGTCGTGATGCTAAGCTCGCTAGCCCCAGCGGTACCAAGTAGCCAGTACGCGTCGGTGCTCGCGAGTGCCAGGTACCAGGTCACGCCGATCGTTTCTTTATTTATGACGATGAAGTCCATCCCATTCACGAAGTACTCAAAATCAATGCCCGTCACGTCCTCAACGATCGCCACCCGCTCACCGACGTCCACCGACAGTGCGGCCGTCATGAGCGCGGCTGATCGATTGCCGATGATGGAGCAGGTCACGGCGATCATGTACGGCAGGTACCACCCGGCGAGCACCACCGTCGCCCAGTCATCCGCGGCGAACACACTGTCCTGGTAGGACAGCTGCAATGGTAGTTCGCGCGTGCCGAAAGTATCCTGACTGTCGGTGTCCTCACGGATCGACGTTGCGGGCTCGTACGTGCGGATCGCCAGCCCGCGCACGCGCAGCATCGTGATGTTACCGGTCACCGTCGCGACGTTCAGCAGGTGGTACTCGCCAGTGTTGCCGGCGAGCGCGGTTTGGACGAGGTCTGCGTCAGCAAACTCCAGGAAGGCGTCAAGGTCACCACCACCGGCGGATGTGGAACTGAACTCGTAGTTGAGGTCGGCGCCGTTGATCGCGTACACGTCGTCGACCTGCAACTGCACGGCCCCCGCGAGCGAGTAATTCTGCGCGGTCGGCACTGCGATGCGCAACCTGACCTTCGCCACGGTCGCCTGCGCCAGCGTACACACCCCGGCGAAGCGCTGCCACGTCCCACCCGCGGTCGGGGTGGAGATGGTGCCGACGGCCTGGCTTGCTAGGAGCGCGTCGGCCGCGTCGTGCTCGTCGACGTAGATCAGGGGCGAGGCCGGCCACGCATCGGCGGACTTCACCCACAGGTGCCAGTGCACGGCGTTGCCCACGGCATACCCGGTCATCAGTGTGGTCACGCGGAGGTTCGGGAAGCCCGCGGCAGCAGTTTGATCACCGCTGTCCAGCTGCAGGCTCGCGACACCGTACTTGTGCTCCGCAGTCACGCGACTGGCGACCGGCGCGATTGGACCACCACTCTCATCGGCCCACCGGATGGTGTCGAAGTAGATCATCCCGTACGATGTCGCCGCCGGGGAGATCACCCCCACCAGCATGGTGTCCGCCGTCAGCGCGTCCGTATCCGCGGTCACCGTTGACCCGAGCAACACGCCATCCAGCCACGCGCGCACAATACCATTGTTTGCCGCAGCTGCGGTCGCCGCCTTGAACGCCGCACGCACCTGGTGCCACCCGGTGACGTACTCACTCGTCGCGACGAGTTGGAAGGCAAGCGCGTCATCGAGGTAGTAGTAGATGAGCTTGATGCCGCCGGCATCCTTGGACACATAGACATAAAAGGCAGCTTGAAGGTTGTCGTCGTCGTACAGGGATGCAATGGGGAATGCCGACCCGTTCGCCAGCACCATCTTGTCCACGTTCACCCAGAACTCAACCGTGCCCTGCGTGATGTCGGTCATCGCGGACTCGGACACGTAGAGGCTGCCGGCCGCGCTGCCAAGCCAGGGGACTGCCAGCCCATAGGACCCAGCGTACGCGGCGAGTGTGAGCGCGAGTGGTGCGCCGAGGGGGTCGAGATAGATCTCGTCCATGAAGAACGATCCACCGAATGTGACGGCATTGGTTCCCGCAATTCCGAAGCGGGCGAAGTCCCAGTCCTTCGTATCGTTGTCGATAGTCGTTTGGGAGCCTGCCGTCTCAACCCCATCGACGAACAATCGCAGCACGCCGTTGTTGGCACCCGGAGCCGTAGCGCGCTCCATCATCAGCATGATGTGGTGCCAGGCATCCGAGATGGGCGTGAATGTCGTGGAGGGATAGCCACCGCTGTCGTTCTGGGCATAAGCCAGCATCGTGTAGCTGCCAGCGTTGTTGTACATTCGAACGATGCCGAAGAAGCCACTCGCGCCATCGTACACCCGAAGTGGATCGATGTATTTGTCAGTAGCAAGAGTTACGCCGTTCGGGTCGAGCCAGAAACTAGCTACGAGAGATGTTTGGTCGATTGCGGAGGCGGCCAGAACACCATATGCTACGTTAGCATCGTCAAATACGAGTTGTAATCCGCGAGTGCCATCATGCAGCGCAGCAACTTGTGTGCTCAAATCCCCGTCAGCATCCGTCACACTATCAAACCCAAATGGGGTAGCAGCTTCATCACATGGGTTGTACTTGTCCCACGCCGGACTACCCCCGCTGAAGTCACCGGGCGGGTTGCCCAACTCCTCAACGTCAGCCGTCTCATCCCACACCAGCGCGTCCGACCCGTTGGCGTCCCACCCAGTCGCGTCCACCTCGAAGCCACGGTTGGGAACGTCGTTGATCCCCTCAGGGTCCTCGATCGACAAACCGCTCAACCGCACGTCGCGGTTGTTGGGGTCGGTGTACCGCGCCTGCAACTGCACCGACGCGCCCGCGCCGATCTCCTCCACACGCTGGAGCGAGAACAACGTCTCCGGCGTGTCGCCCACCTCCCGCGGCGTCGCGACGGCGAGCACCCGGTTGTACACGTTGTCGTCGGACAACTCAACCCGTAGCTCCCGCATCGTGTTGTTGATCGTTGCCCGCACGGTCTGATCGATGACCCGCGCGTGCCGTGACTGGAACGTGAGCGTGCCGCCGTTGTCGAACACGTACCCAAACTCGCTGAGGGCGATCTTCTGCGCCACGGAGAGCGCCGTCTGCCGCTCATCCTTGATGTCGTCGCCGGTCACGGCAAACGTCTCGATGCCGGTCCCGTACGACGTGGCCGGCGGTGCGATCGGCATGTTGTCGACGACGCGTTGGAAGAACACGTCCGACCGTTCGTTCTGAACCACACTGAGCCCCGACACCTTGTGCTGCTCCATCGCCATGATGAAGTCGACGACCACGCACTCAACGAAGCGGGCGCCCTTGGTGCCCGCCTCAGGCCGCGCGCCCTTCAACGTCCCACGTCCCTTATAGTACGTGGTACCACCGTAGTCGACGGCCAACCGCACGCCGACCCCAAGTGCGAAGCCGGCCCGACAGTTGGGGTGCCCGTACGTGTAGTACCCAAGTAGGCCAGCGCTGTTCTGCTCACTGTTGTCCAGCCAAAATGTGAGCGAACCGGGATCAGCGGTGCGGTCCGTCGGCAGGAATGATTTGATGCCACCGGAGTACTGAATGGGCACGTTCGTCCGGACGTCGTCGATGACGTCGGTCCACACGTCGGCGCTGAACTCAATCTCTAGGCGAATGTCGGTCGGCGCTGGCATTGGTTACCCCACGTCAATTCGTTCAGCCGCGCCCTTGAACGCACGCGTCTGCTGGCGCAGGTCGCCCTGCGACTGGATTGCGACTAGGATGGAGCCGAGGGTGTCGTTCATCGCGGCCATCTGACGTTGGGTCTGCAGTACCTGCTGCTGCAGCACGGCGGTCTGCTTCTCCGACGCGTCGGCCTGCGCCTGCACGGCGGCGATCACGCTCTCGGCCGGTGGGGCGATCGGTGACTTTTCTCCCTTGTCAGCGTCGTCACCATCACCCCCGCCTCCTCCGCCACCACCCCCGCCACCACCCCCGCCACCACCCCCCAGTTCATCCTCGTCGGTATCGCCGCCCGGCGTGCCCCCCGGTGCACCACCTTGACCAACGCCACCGCCGGTCGTGGTGCCACCACCCGTGTTGCCCCCACCCCCACCCTCGCCCGGGTCACCAACCATCCGGCGCCGATCCGGCAGGAACCCCATGCGCTTCATCTTGGCCCACGTGATCGCGTCAATGACTCGCCCATCCGGGCCAACCGCCTCCGGGCCCTCCTCCCCGACCTCGGTGTACACGCCGAGCAGGCCGCCGGGACCCTTGCCCTTGGCCGCGTGACCGACGCGACCGCCGATCAGGTTGAGCAGGCCGCCCTTCGCCTTCGAGTTGTGCACGATCACGCCACCGACCACGTACGTGCGTGATGGTTTGACGCAGAGATTGTGCACGTGCCGTGGGCCAATCACCAGGCGATTGCTCACGACAAACGGCGATGCAAGCGGGCCAATTAGTAGGTTACCGGCCCGCAGGTTGCGCGCCTCAACCCAACCCCTCAGCGTTTGGAACCGGTGTCGAGGAGTGCACTCCAACCTCGCGCCGTTGCTCAACGTTAGACGACGACGCGCCCAAGATGTCACCCGCATTGTGGCTGTTACCGTGCCTCCAACGACCTTGTCGCCTACCCTAACAAGCGCGATCGGCGTGACGTTACCGTCGTGCATGGTCACCAGCGCGTCCCGCGTAAAGCACCCGCCACCACCGACTTTCACGTACTCGTCCCGGTGGATGGTCGTGATGGTGATCGTCCGGTCGTGGTACGGGGACATCGCCGCCTGCGCCCACGCCTTGAAGTCCGTGGACGCCTTCAGGATCGCGCCACGCAGCGTCTCCGGATCCTCCCCCCTGAACTGCGCCCACAGCGGGTCGATCGCGGCCTTCGCCTCCGCGGGTGTGACCTTGAAGGTCTCCGCGTACTGGTCGCGCGCGTCCTGCCGCGTGCCCTCGTCGATCGTCACCGCTGCCGCGATCTGCACGGCGCCGAACTCCTCCATCTGCTGCGTTACCGCGGTGGTGTCCACGCCCTTGACGACGGCCTCGATGCCGACCTGCGTGACGCCGGCCGTGATCGCCCCACCCGCCTCCAAGTCGCGGATCTGCCCCATGAGCCCGCCAAGGTCCGCCGTCTTCGGCAGCTGCATGCTGACCTTGATGTCGATCGGCTTTTTAGCCTCCTCACGGATCTTGAGGATGCGGTCTGGCATTGACGCGAGCTCGGGGTTCAGCGTCGCCATCTCGTCCTTGACGCGCGCGGCCCGCGTCGCCCACTCCGCGAACGCTTCGGCCGTCATCCGCGTGCCGTCCTCCAGCGTCACCATCCCACGCTCGAGGTGCGCGTGCCACTCGACGAGCAGGTTGGTCTGCTCGTAGTCCGCCTCGGTCTGGTCGGCCAGATCCTCCAGCGCGTCCGCGAGCGCGCGGGTCACGCCCGTCGCCTGCGCAATGCGCGCGATCGCCGACTTGTGACTGTTCGCCAGGTTGGCGACGCTTGCGCTCAACCGATCGTAGTCGTCCGTGACGTCCACCCCCGCTTGGCCGGCCTGCGCCAGCAAGGCGCTGCCAGCCTCGAGCGTCGCATTCAGTAGCGCCTGGCGCTGCTCGCTTTCCGTCAACTGCTCCACGGTCTTGCCGATGCTTTCGGCGTATGCCCGCTCACCGGCCTGCTGATCGACCACGAGGCCGATGCTCTTCAGCGCTCGGCCCTGGCCCTTGTTGAGGGCCTCACTCAGCGCCTCATACACCTGGGCTGTAGTGCCGAGCGTGGGGTTGAGCTTGTTGGCCGCGTCGGCGAACGACACCAGGGTCGGCAGCGCGGACGCCATCTTCGACGCGAACTCCCCCTCCAACCCCGTGAGGGCGCGCGCGCTCATGGCCATCAAGTCCTGTTGAGCAATCGTGCCTGCGGCGGCATCGTTCATGCGCGCCAGTGTGTCGGGTGCCGCGCCCACGGTGCGGATCAAGGAGTCGAACGCGCGCTCCGTCTGGATGACCCCAGCACCGGCCTGCGCCAGGTCGAACGCCTTCTTGGCGGCGTAGCCCGCGCCGACCAGCGCGAGTGCCGCGATGCCGGCGGTCTTCGCCAGGCCGCCAAGGCTGGTGTCGAGCTTGCCGCTCCCCTTGCCAGCCTTGTCCATCGACCCGTCAAGCTTCCGGATCTCGGCGTCGAGCTCCTTCGCGTGCGCCTCGGCGTCCTTCATGCCGGTCGCCTTGAAGCTCGATTCAAGCACGAAACGAAGTCGTTCGTCAGGCATGGTCAGTCGTCCTCTCGCTCAACCCACGCGATGAAGTCACGGTCGGCGGTGTCCCACTTCTCCTTGGAGTACACCGCGTGGGTGGCCCACGCTACGTCCATGGCCGCCAGCTCCTTGTCGTGCTGGTCGAGCATCCCCCCAGCCCGCGGCAGTACCCCAAACTGCGCCCGCGCCCGCGCTAGGTCTAAGGCGAAGGGGGAGGGCTTGCCATCGGTGATGTGATCCCTGACGGCGCGGGCGATGCTTTTGGGCTGAGTTGCTCGGCGACGTACTCCATGGTGCGATCGCGCAGCCAGGACATGAACCGCGTCGGCACCGCGTCGCACCCCTCATCGCGCAGGTCCGCCGGCGCGATGCCGTCGACGCTCCACGTCTCCACGAGCACCAGCGCCCCACGGTACTGGGCGAAGAGCGGGATGTCCTCGACCTCGTTCCCACGCTTCAACTCGACCGCACGCGCCCACGCCTTGTAGTGTCGCCCAAGGAGTGGCTCCGGGAACTCGATGTGCCCGGGCCACTCCGTGAACGGACTCTCGATGCGGCGACCCATTAGGCTACCGTGCCCCAGTCTGGGGCGGTTCCACCCGCCGGCACCATGCGCGCGGTGTACGTGCCATCACCGTTGACCACGTACGAGGAGCAGTAGTACTCGCCCTCGAACTCGGGATCGGTTGACAGCGGCGCGGCGCGGATGCCAAACTGCACAGTCAGGGTGTGCGTGATCGTCTGATCGCCCTCGATCGCGGCAAACACGGTGTGAGCGCCAACCGCGGCCGTGTTGTCGATCGGCCCGGTGATCTCGATCTCGCTCGACGGGTGCCCGAGGGTGAAGTTGATGATCCCGTCCGAGTACCCAGTCACGTCCTGCTCGGCGTACGTCAATCCCACACCCGTGATGTTCGACACGCTCGCCGAGATGTCCTGCACGGCGGGGGTATTGTCATCCACGAACACACGGATGTGCTTAGCGTTGGTCTTGCCTGTCAGTGATGCCATCGTCTACCCTCTCCTCTGCCCGCTACTCGCGGACGAACGTGCACGCGAATGTTGCGACCCTAGTCCCCGTCTTTGCGCCGCTAAACCGCAGCCACTTGTTCACGGTCGTGCCCGCGGCGATCACCAACTGCTCTGCGTCAAGTGCTGACCCAGTAAGTGTAAAGGTCCCGAGCGTTGCCCAGGAGTTACCGTCGGTGCTGTGCTCGATGATCAGTGCATACGTGCCCGCCTCGGCGTCTTTGGCCAGCACGTGGAGGTATGCCTTCCCACCGTTGGTCGTCGCGGCCGCGACGTCGTTGACCGACGTGCCGCTGAACGTGACTGACCGCGATGTGCCCGGGTCGAGCACCACGCCCCACGCCTTACTCGGGACGGTGTGACCCTGCCCCGGCCCGATCAGGTCAACCGAGATGAGCGCTGGCCCCTGCCCGTCGACAACGTACTGCTTCTGCTCGAGCGGCAACGCAAACGCGATGTCGCCCGCGACCGGCGCGGCGCGAATGCCGACCATCATCGACGCGATGTACTCCTTGCGCGTGGCTAGGATGACGTGTGACCCAAGCAGCGCCGTGTTGTCGAACACGGCCTGGAACCCCTCAATGAAGGCACGAAGTTGCCCCAGCGTGTAGTTGACCACGCCATTGCTCCACCCCGTGACGTCCTCCTCGGAGTACTGCGCGCCAAAGTTGCCGACAGTCCGTGCGTCACCACTGATGTCGTACTCGTCCAGCAGCAGCCTGAAGTGTCGACTATGCGTCTTCCCCGTCGCCATCGGTCACCTCCTCCAGCCCCTCATCCTGCTCGATTGGTTCAATGGCCTTGATGGCTAGAAACGCATCAACCGCCCACGGTGGGCCCAGGGTCACGACGTCACCGGCCTTGTACTCCACGCCGAGCTCGTCGTTGCCGATGTCCACCAGCACCTTGTACATCCTTGCCCCATCACTCGCCTGCTTACGCGATCGCGTGTGTGTCAAGCGTCACCTCGATTGGAACGATCAGCACGCGGTGGATCTTGCCACCGACCTCCTCGTACCCCGCCATGTACTGCTCTCGCCCATTCTCGCCGGCCACGAGGGCGATGGTGCACTTCTCCGATAGGTTACGGTCTGGGTCCGAGCCGAAGAACTTCGCCATGACCAGGTCCCACATCTCTGCCGTGGCCTGCTCGACGACCTCAACGTTGGCGGGCGTCAGCAGCCAGTAGAACTTTACCTCAACGACGTGCACCTCGGTGGTCGACTTGTACGTGTCGGACATCGGCCCACCGCGTGTGACGTACACCGCGGCCTCAGCCTTGGTCGCCGTCGCGTTGGCGATCGCCGTCAACGCCTGCCCTAGGTGCGCGACCTGCACGCCGGTGATGGCGGCCACGTCAACCTTGATCTGCGCCAACGCCGCGTACAGCTCGCCGGCCATCAGTACACCAACCTTTGATAGCGATTTAGAATGTCCTTGACCTCAGTTGGTTCCTGCCGGTAATACGTGAACCCCTGCTCCGGCGTGCCAACCCGATCGGCCCACGCAGTGTCGCCGCGATGGATCATCCTGGCCACCAGTACCTCGCACGAGAATTGGATGTCGTCTGGCGGGATGACAATGTAGACCTGCGTGTCGTCGGCGTGCGTCGCCGCCGTGGTCCCGTTCATCCCACGGGTGAGCGTCAGCGTGTTGGTCACAACATCCCGCACGAACACCTGCTCCGACTCTAGGAGGAGGGTCATCCCAATGGCGAACTCCGTGCCATCGTCCACGTCCGCCGCGGTCTCATCCGCGGTCAGCGACTCCGCCAACAATGAGGTTGCGGCGTACTTGCGCTCGCAGTATCCCCACCGCCCGGTGATGGCGATCGCGCTCTCCGGGATCGTTGAGTACGTGAAGTAATCCGAGCTCTCGTCGATGGCGACCTCAAGGTATGGCTCATCGTCGTCCACCGCGTTGAGCGGGTACATCAAGATGTCCGCCGCCGCGAGGGTCAGCGTGTCGTTGGCGTGGGTGATGGTCGGCTCGGCCACCAGGTCATCGCCCAGGATCAGGCGCGATGGTCCCTGGTAGTCAAACTCCTTGGTCGCCGTCACAGGGATGAACCGCCGGTCAGTCCGCCGCTCAATGTGCGCGGACATCTGCGCGATCAACCGATCAATGCGCGCGTCCTTGTCGGTGACCGTTGACTCAATCCCAATGAGGTTGCGCACCCCGGTTCGCGTCGCGTACCATCGACCTGGGCGCTGCGTCGTCGCAGCCATGGCTCACCAGCCCTCGTCGTAGTAGATCTCGACGATGACGGCGTTCGTCAGCGCGTCGCAGCCTGCCACCGACAGGATCAGCTTATCGCAAACCGGGAACGGCTCCACAACTGGGCGGGTGCCATCATACGTCAGGGCCGCGCCCGCAACGTCCGTCACCCCCACACGGGGGTAGAGCGTGACGTCGGTCACGGAGTTGGGTCGGTTCACGATGTTTGCGACCACCTGCTCGTTCGCCTGAGCCAGGGTCACGTCGGTCGTGGCGGCCGGCGCGCTCGCATGGTAGTTGATCTTGACCGCCAGCACCCGACCGCGGATGACCTCCTCGGTCGTGACCGACCCAACGGCCACGCCAGCGTCGCCCACCGTCGTCACCGCAAGGATTGCCTTTGAGATCATCGTCCATCCTCCTACGCTTTACCCGGCTTATGCCGTCGGCTCAACTGCTGACTCGATCGCCGACTCAACCATCGGTTCAACCGCCGGCTCGTCCACCGGCTCGTCCACCGGCTCGTCCACCGGCTCGCCCACCGGCTCAACCGCACCGCCCACGTCAGCCACCGCCCGTTGCTCGTCCTGCAGGCGAAAGTTGACCCGCGTGCGCGCCACCTCAATGGACGGCGCCGATCGCCAGTTTGTCCCGTTGAGAATGGTGTGGATGGTCGACAGCGTCCCGTTGTCGGCCTCCTCGAGCGCGGCCAACGCCTCGCTCAACTGTAAGTAAACCCTCACTGCGTCCATTGCTTGTCCTCTCCCTCCGCTCGCATGAGCGTGAACTCCAACGTGTCCCGCAACGCCTCGCGTTGCATGACCGTCAGTCGCGGGTGCAGCAGGTACGTCAGCCGCTTGGCCCGCTCAATCGCCGCCTCCGCCATCATCCCACGGGCAACGCCGCGTAGGAACCAGCGCAGCAGTAGGTCGGCACCGATTGGGCTAGCCGCGCCTCCCCAGTTGATGCCGCGCCCGGACACCACATAGTCCGGCCTGGCCGCCCAAAGCGCGCGACGCATCGCCCCGTCGTCGCCCGCGTAGCAGTTGATCGCGAACACCCCAACGCCGCGCAGGTCCAAGCTTGCGAGCGTGGTCGCGTGGATGGCTGGAAGATCACCGTCTCCGAACCACGTTTCGTAGAGTGGCCTACCGTGCAGGTTCAACACCAGCACACCCCCATCCTCAAGCAGCGTTGGGTCGCCCACGATGTTGTCGTCGATGACCGGCGGGCTGGTCAGCACCGCTGGGGCGCCAACCAGACCGCCGGCCACGACCGCGCGCATCGCGCGCTCATACCGCTTCGCCGTGTACACCACGACTCGCAGCATGGTTATGTTGCCTCAGTCGATGATGTACTGCACGGACAGCAGCCACGCACCAGCAGATGGGTCGCCGGTGTTCGGGTTGATGTCGCAGTACACCGTTGAGTCAGACGCGCCGACGTCACCGATGGCCGCGGCCGTGTATGCCGCGGACACGCCCATCCGGTAAATGCCGGCTGCCACAGCGTCGGCGTCAGAGTCCACGATCCAGTTGTCCGGGTCGGAGGCACTGTCATTCCCGCACGCGATGGTGTCGTCCGTGCCGTCGCCACTTGAGGCCGTCACGACCTGCCAGTAGTAGTCAATCACGTTCGCGTTGGCCGGGATGACAAACATCGTCTTCGCCGTCAGGTCAGTGTACGCCATGGTGTTGCTGGCATTGAACACCACACCCACGGTGCCGGTCGCGCCCGCCGGGATGATCTTGCTCCCAGCCGCGATCGTGAACGTGTTGGCGGTGAGTGAGAAGTCGGTCACGCCCGCGATGCCCAGGTCCAAGCTCGTCGCGGCGTTCAAGTCGACGTCCCAGCCCTCACCGAAGTTTAGCGCGCTCTCGAGCGCATGCGCGTCGGCGGTGATGCCCTCGATGTCGATGCCATTCAGCACGTTGCTCGCGCCGGTATGGTCGGCGTTGGTCAGGGCGATGTCGAGGCCACGGACGGTGTCAGAACCATCCATGATCCCGAGCGTCGCGGTCAGGTCCAACAGGTCCGCGCCCGCGCCGGCAGCCGGTGGATCCTTCACCACCAGCACCGACACACCATCGACGCCAACCTCTAGACTGGTGACTGCGTTGATGTCAAAGTCATACCCCGACCCAACGTACAGCGCGCTCTCGGTTGCCTCAGCGTCACCGGTGATGTTACCGATGTCGAAGATGCGCACCGTGGTGGCCCCAGTGTGGTCGGCGTTCGTGGGGTTGATGTCCCAGAACGCAACCGCATCCGCCGAGGCCGCGGCGAGGGTGAATGTTGAGTCGAGCAGATCGCCCGCAGCGCCAGCGGCTGGCGGGTCGCTGACCGTCAGCACGTTGACGTCGTCGACGCCAACCTCAAGGCTGGTGGCCGCGTTGATGTCTAGGTCCCAGCCAGCACCAAAGTACGCGGCGCTCTCGGTCCCATTGGCGCTGCCAGTGATGCCCTCGATGTTGAGGCCATTCACGATGTTTGAGCCGGAGTACGTTCCGCTGGTGAGTGCGATGTCGATCGCGTCCAGTTGATCCGACCCATTCATGTTCTGCACGGTCTGCGTCAGATTGATGAGGTCGCCGCTGGCGTTGGCCGCCGGGGCGTCATAGACAGTGAGGACAGCGTTGCCGTCCACACCAACCTCAAGGCTGGTGACCGCATTGATGTCGAAGTCCCAACCTGACCCAACGTACAGTGCGGACTCAACGGCATCGGCGTCGCCCGTGATGTTCCCAATGTCAAACACGCGCAGCACGTTGCTAGTGCTGGTGTGATTGGCGTTAGTTAGGTTGATGTCGAACACGAGCACCGTGTCTGACCCATTCATTGCGGCCAGCGTGTAGGTCAAGTCCAGCATGTCGCCACTCGCCCCTGCGGCCGGCGCGTCTGCGGCAACGCCAACGGCGTTGATCGTCGCGCTGTTCAGCCCGGTGAAGGTGGCGTTGCTGAAGGAGTAGTAGTCGGTGCCGAACTGTCCGAGGTACAGAACGTCATCCCGCACCTCAAGGTTGAACGGCCCGAAGTGCTCCCCACCACCGCGTGCCTCTGGCACGACGGGCGGGGTGAAGATGCCGACCAGGCCAGCGACGAGCGCGAGCACGGTCAGCACCGCGAACAGCTTGCTCTTCATGGTAGGAGTCTCCGCAGTGGGGCGAGCGTTTCCGCCCGCCCCACACTGATGTTGTTCGTCGGCGTCTGACCTAGACCGTGAGGTCGTAGGTGCAGGCGACCATCCCGGCCGTCCGATATTGGATGTCCAGGCGAGCCGAGCCCATGATGTACACTGCCTCGGCGAACGGAACCGCAACCACCCGCACCCTCGGGCGCCGGCGCCAGCCGACGAGCACGCCTCGGCGGTTGACCGCCAAGAACGAGCCCTTCACGTTGTCGCCCGCGGTGTCGTCGACCTTGCCCGTCGCGTCGGTCAGCGGGTAGTCCTCGCTGACGATGTACGGCGAGCCGAAGATCCCGGCCAGCTGGCCGGTGATGACTGTGGCCATCGGCCCGATCTTGTCCAGGGTCATGACCTCACCCAGCAGCTTGGCGCGGTGCCAAACGGCGGGGTCGCTCAGGAACACCAGGTCGGCGGGGTTGACGCCGTACTTGCCGGCGGTGCCCATCAATGCCTGGGTGAGCCCGAAGTCGTCGATGGTGAGGGTCGTGCCGTCGCGCGAGTCCGTGGCCGTGGTGATCAGCGCCTCATGGCGCAGCCCGTCGAGAATCAAGTACATCGACGTGTCGGCGATGTCCGTGCCCTCGGTGTTGATGTTGGTGTTGTCGTTCGTCTCGTCACCGTTGATGATCACGTCGTCGATGGCGTGACCGAACTTCACCCCGTACTGATCGCGGATCTGCGGTTCAGCCGCGATGATCCCGTCCTCTTCCTGCTCCTCGGTCCAGTAGCTGATGGCACCGAGCTTGCCGGCGGAGAACGTCAGCTTGGCCGTGCCGATCTTGCTGTCGGTGAACGGCCCACCGGTCAGGACCAACTGCGCCTCACCGGTCGTCTCACCAACCATGTAGAACGTTGGGTCGGTGCTCTCGGTCGGGTAGTCGTACGGCTGCGATGGCATGTCGAACTGCGTGAACAGCCCGAGCACGGCGGCGTTCAACCGCACCGTGCGCCACAACTGCGCGTTCATCAGCGTGGGCACCCACTGATCGCCATAGCCGTTTTGGGTCGAGTACATGACCTCGTCGGCCTTGATGGCGAGGCGGTGAAGCTGCGCAAGGCCGGCCGGCGTGATGACGTCCGGCGCCTTGTCGGCCGCGCCAGCGGAGAACCGATCGGCCTGCCCGATCTTGCTGGCGATCAACTTCTCGTCCACCTCGGTGAGGTCCAGGTTGCGTGGGATCAGGTTGTTCCAGTCGAGGGCGGGCACCTTCACCGGCTGCCCGTTCTTCATGCCGATGGTGTCCTCATCGGACGCCATCTTCGCGGCCCGGAAGGCCAGCGCTCGGAAGAACCGCTCGGACGGCTGCTTGCCGTACGCGCGCATGACCTCGTACCGTAGCGCAAGATCAAACGTGTCGAGCCGATCGTACGGGCTAGCGACGCTGATCTTCATGCCACTCAACGCGCCGGCGCCCACGGGGGCCAGTGGTTGCGTGATCTTCGCGGCCTGCTCGGCTTCCCACTTGGTGCGAAGTTCCTTCTCGTACTCGGCCTTCTTCCCCGCAAGCGCGGTCTCAGCCGCCACGTCCGCCGCTGCCTTCACGGCGAGTGCCGCGTCGTCCGCGTCCTTCTTGGCCTTCGATTGCTCGTCCAACGCTTCCCTGGCTGCTTCCTTCGCGAGCTCACGCTCAACGAGTTCCGCGGCCTCATCCTCTGACTTGCCCGCGGCAACGTACGCCGCGATGCGTTCCTTTCGCGTCTTCATTGCTGCTCTCCTTTGAGCACGACGGCGATGGTCGCGGCCTGCCTTGCAATGCGCCTGGCACGCGCCTCGTCGTCAACCTTGTCCTCGGATACGATTGTTGCTCTCACGTCGGCGGACTCGGCACTGCCATCATCGGCGTCGGCCTCATCCTCCAACTCCACCCCCAACTTCACGGCGCCCGCCCGCAGCGCGGTCCGCAGTCCCTCATCCGCGACTGCCCGTTGGGCGGATGGCACGCACTGCTTGCCACCCTCCATGATGCTGATCTCCAGCAGTGGCCAATCAACGATGTCCACCTTCCCATCGGACGCCTTCTGTCGCTTGGTCATGTACCACAGTGAGCCAACGCTGAGGCCATACCCACGTGCCTTGGTGATCTTCGCCCAAGCCTCATCCGCCAACCCACCTCGATCGACGTCGCCCTCGACCCACAGGCCAATGTCGTCCATCACGAACGTGTCCGGCGCCCACGCACCAACCGGCGTTGCCCCAAACTTCGCGGTGAGCCCGTGCATCCAGAACATGAGCGGCACCGCGTTGTGCTTTAGCACGTACGGCTCGATGGCCGCACGCGTCATCCGCTCCCCGTCGCAGTCGAGCTCGCCCCACACGGTCGCGTACGCGCCGATGTGTCGCGTGGCCGCGTCCAGCACCTTGATCGCCTTGCGTGGGCACGTGTCCAACTCGAACGCAATCTCCGCGTCAGTCTTCAGGCTGGCGGCCGTCAGGATCCAGAGCGTTGCCCGCTCCATGCGTGCCGGCTCGTTGGTGTCGATCGTTCTGAAGCCGAGCCCGGCCGGCACTGACCTTACCTCATGCACGTCGTGGAAGTGAGCCGTCCACCAATCGGAATGCGGCCGTTGTGGGAGTAGCATCACGACCTGCTGCGCCTTGCCGGCCGTCACCTGCTCGAACGCGCGGTCCACCCACGCGCCCAGGCCAGCCTCATCCCAGGGCGGCGAGCACCACGCCACGCCGACCCAATCGTGCTCGAACGCGCTGCGCTCCGCGCTCAGGTAATTGTCGCACAGGTGCGCCTTCGCCTCGGCCGCAACGTCGACGGTGAAGCCAAACTCGGCGTTGAGCTCGTCCCACCAACCCTGCGGTGTGCGCAGGTATCGCGCCTTCATCGCCATGTCAGCTGGCACCTGCGCGTCGACGTCTGGCGCCCACCCGTGAACCATCTCCATGGGCACCCACGACGCGCGTTGATCGAAGACGTACTCGCCATTGAGCGCGACGTAACCCACGCTGAAGTAACCGTGACCCTCGTCCACGATCACGTGGTCGAGGTACACCCTCTCAACGTAACGCCACGTCTGCATGGGCCCAGGTCCATCCGGCTTGGGGAACGCCTTGTCGAACGCAATGGTAACCTCGGCGATGACGTCGTTGAGGCTGCCATCGCCCTTGATGCTGTCCACCATCGCCTTCGCCTCTTGCGCGTGGATGGCGGCCATCTGATCCTGCGCCGACGCCTCATCGGCGTGGCAACCCATCAACTCCCCACCGTCTCGCTTCACCAAGCCAACCGGCTTGTTGGTCGGGCACTTCGGGTGATCCATCACAACCTTGTACGGCAACGGTCACCTCCAATGGGGTATGATCTACCCCATACCCCAACTGTATCATTCAACCTCGCGCTGTCCAGAACCACTTTCTCGCCCCTACGACCTAACGCTGGCCGCGATCCGGGCCGCGGCGAGCTCAATCGCGTGGTCAAAGAACCATCGCATCCTCCGGGCCGGCGTGCGTCGGATCATCTGCAGGGTGGGCCACCGCCCGCGGTGCCCCTTAGCCTGGCGCGCCTCGTCCTGCACGTACCCAGCGTACGGCGTCGGGTTAGCCAGTACCCCGACGAAGCCCGGTGAGCCGGTGACGTGCCCAACGTGGTAGCGCCACCGCCGACCGAGCGTGCCCGTGCGTCGGTACGGTACCTTGATGATCCCGGCGTTCAGCGCCCAGAAGAAGTACCTGCGCTGCCGCTCCGACACGAACCGCATGTGCCACCCGCTCGGGGGTGGTGGGTAGTTGGCGATGAAGTCCTGCGCGGTCGCCATGCTGTTGTGCGTCGCGCGCTCCATCTCCTCGGCGACGATCGCGGTCGCGCCGGGGATGGCGCCGAGGAAGCGCTTGATGGCCTCATCGTTGATCCTAAGGGTGAGGGCCTCAGCCATTGTCTAACACATCCTCACCGCGTAATCGTTTGATCTGTCGCTTGCGCTCATCGTTGGCGCGCTTCTTCTTGGCGTCCTCAATCGCCCGCAAATCCTCCACCTGGTGGTTGCCGATGCGCTTCAACCAATCGGCGTTGCGATCGCCGAAGTCAACGTTTCGTTTCTTCATGGCTGCTCCTATGTGCCGCTCGTAACTTTACGCAGGAACGCGATCGTCGCCCGATCCTCCAAAACATCTGACCCGCCGCCGATGACGTACTCCCACTCATCGGCGCACCCGAACCCAGTCCTAAACGTGCCGACAACCCGCTCCACCGGCACTCGAATTTTTAGGACGACCCCATCGGTCCCTAAATCCGACCCAGCGAAGTTAGCCGCAGTTTGGAAGTCCGACGACCAACTGCTCAACGCGTTCATGTCGATGTCGATAACATCACCGATGGACGCGTTCCTCATTGGGGCGGCGTACCCGCGGTAGAGTGTCACCTCCTTTATTCCCGCCTGCGCAAGTTGCTCCTGCGTGCGGTCGTACATCGCTCGCAAATACTTATCCAGCACGTCGTCCGAAAATAGCGGCCTGATTGACGCGCTAGAGTTGGCGATAAGTCCCTCGCTCATCGGGCGAGTGAGCTCGATGACCCTCTCCCGGATTGCCGCGAGCTGCGCGTCCGTGAGCTCCGTTATATCCCATATGAGGTGAAGTGATCTGGCGGCTGCTTGACCCGCTTGCTCCATCAACTCATCGATCTGAAGGGCCTGCCACTCACTCATCTCGGCGAACGCAAATTGTCTCTCCGCCGCAGCTTGGATTGACAGTGAGCGCATGTCAGCGCCGTTCGATGAGTGCGCCCACTGCTTGATGAATGTGGACACATCCTCGCGCGACCCCGTGGCGCGCGATGCTATCTCATCGACGATATCTTCCTTGAATGCGGCGCGGGCCTCCATCCCCCACCTACCTTGATTGTTCACTACCTGCCCATCGAACGTTGGTCGATGCTCCCATGCGGTCTGGCGGGGCGGGAGTTGACCCATCCCCTCCGGTGCCGAGGACAGCATGCTCGGCTGCGGTTCGGTGAGGGCAGCAAGTGGGGATGCCCCGCCGGCCCCGGTGATCTGTTGCGTGGCTGCAAGGTGTGCCCTGTCAGTCACCGGCGTCAACCAACACCGACAGTTGACGTGCGCCGGTGGGTGACTGACCCCACTGCCAAACAGAGCGCCGAGCTCGGCGATCTGCCCATCGAGCGGGGCGCACACGGGGCACACCAACTCATCGCTCGCGGTCTGCCATCGGTTGTACTTGATGAAGCCGGCCTCGTCCCATGCCATCTGCTGCCCGACCGCGTACGCGCGGGTGCTCTCGGTCGCGGCGATCATCGCGGCCCGGGTTGGGTTGTTGATCGTTCTGTTGATGGCCGCAACTAACGCCGGGAAGTCCTGCCCGGTGTCAACCCACGCGCCGATGGTCTGGCGCACCTGCCTGATATCACGCCCCGTCAACGTCTGCCTGAACAGCGTGCTGCGCTTGGAGATCAGCTGCCCCGAGTGCTTCCACGCCCAGTCCGCGATGTCGCCGTCCAGCGCCCCAACGTCAAGGGAGAACGCCATCGTTGAGCGCAGGTTGGCGGCCTCAGCGGCGACGGAGATCCGCACCGCCTCCTCAAGGTATGGGGTCATCACCTCGGAGTAGCCACTCGACCACGCCGCCCAGAACTCCGACGGCAGCGGCGCGACGGCCACCTTCCTATACCGCCGCGCCAACTCGATCACGAGGAGGTTCACCTTGCGTTGCCACTCAGCGCGCAGCGCCTCGACGAGCCGCGCCTCCCAGTCGGCGTACACCTTCCGCAATGGGGACGTCTCCGGGTTGCGCTCCGCGAACGAGTGCGCCGGCCCAACCGGCGCCGCGTTGGACGGCTGCCCCTCGATAACGATGGGGATGTGGGTGACGAGGTCGACCATGGCTCTATGGATACTGCTCGGTCGTCAGGCCCCGGGCTACAGCCGCCAGCCGCGGGTCAACGTTCCCACCCCCTCCGAACGGTGACGGCTGCGCCGATGGCATCGGCACGTTCTCCGCGAGCACGTCCTCCGAGATCAACCCCTGACGGATCGCCTCGGCCACACCCTCCTCTGGGCCCAGCGCCTCAACCAACGCCTTCGTCGCGCTCGCGCGGGACGCCGACACTGCGGCGTCGGTCGTGTCGTCCTGCGGCACGACGCCGACGAAGTGCGCCTCAAGCCGCGGGTCACCGAGCGCGCCCGCCTTCTTCCCGGTCACCGCGTCCGCGTCACCAAACCCATCGGCGTACGCGTTCAACAGTGGGCTAAGGCCGGCCGCCAGTCGCGCGAGCATCGGCTCGACGGTGAACTTCAACGTCATGTACTCGCCCACCTGCGCGTTGGCGCGGTTGATGTCCTCCGACAGCACCACGGCTGGGTGCACCCCGAACACGCCGAAGATCCGCATGCGGTTGAGCTTGGCGCCCTCAGTGAATTCAGCGTCGCGCATATTCATGCCGAGCTCAATGTACTTGAAGTTGGACCAGAGGAACGCGAGTTGGTGCGCCTTGGATGGGTCACCCGTGTACTTCTTCAGCAGCATGTCCTCCATCAACTTGACCTGCGCCGGATCCACGGTGTCGCGGTCGCTCTGCACGATGCCACTCAGGCGCATGCTGTTCTTGAACAGTGCGTAGTTGGTTACCTGCGCGGCCACGTCCGAGAGGGCGGCGTACTGGGCTGGGACGACCGGCGACAGGCCGGTGAAGTCCTGCAGCGGGTGGAAGCGCTTGAAGTGTCGAACCGCGCGGGAGAGGAAGAGGGTCTTCTCCCCGTTGATCTCCTGCACGTACCCCTTGATGTACTCCACCGCGTCGGTCTTGATCGTCACCCGATCGGGCCGCAGTTGCCACAACGCGGCCGGTTGCCCAGTTAGGTCGATGATCGCCTTGATCTCGCCGGATGCGCTCTCGGCACTGGCTCGCTGACCGTCGTCGACGTGCCAGTACACGTTGCCACCGAGGTTCAACATGATTGAGTGAGCCTCAAGGAAGTCGAACGAGCTCTGCCATGGGTTTGGTCGGCGCCACAGCTCCAGGAATGGGTGCTCGCTTACCTCCTCCTCCGGCACGTCCGTCACCGGGTCGCGTGGGGAGGCGGAGTTGAACAACCGCAGCTTGTGCGCCTGCATCGCGGTCATCTCGGCGAGTCGCGTCACGCACATGTAGATGAGGTCCGACGTGGCGTACTTCGCGGCCAACGTCGAGTACATCTCAGTCTGCTCGAGCTCACCGCTGTCGCGCGCCGCGCGCGCCTCAGCGTCGGCCATCGCTGGGTACTGGGTGGCGGCGGGCGCCTTTGCGTACCGCGGCCTGAGCTGAAACCCAAGGACTGACATTAGGTCACCTCCACGTTCGCGTGCCACACGGCCGCAAGGAATAGGTAAGCAACCCACACCACCGGTGGGAAGTACCACGGCACCGCCTCAACCATGACGAATGCCATGATCGGCCAGATCAGCAGGCCAAGGATGGCGCCGTACTGCATGAGCTTACTTGGTCGAATCATTGTGCCTCCACCAGCGGGCGCACACGTCCGCCACGATCCGCGCGGCGCGCGGCGCCCACCACCAGTCGAACAGTCGGATCAAGGCCCTCCAAATCATTGCGCTTGCCCCAACCTCTATCGTACCCCAGCTATTCACCTTGACCATCCCCTCTTGACTCCCGATCCCTTGCGGCCAGGTACTCCTCCATGGTCAACCCACCACCGTCGTACAGCGCCAGCACCGCCGCGTCACCGCAGTCGGGTGAGCGCCCAAGCCGCTTGATGATCTCAGCCTTCTCCTCGACGATGATCTTACCAGTCACCACCTTGTAGCGCGCCGACACCAGGTCGGCCAGCAGCTCGGGGTCGGGTGGGAGCGCGAGCGTTGCGCCCTGCGCCGGGTCGAGCGCCTCCCGTGTGCCCCACCACGCGGCCGCACGAACGTTGCGCAGTGGGAATAGCCCGGACCGATCAGTCTTGCTCGTGCCCGCGCCGAAGTTGATGGCGCGCACACCACCGGCCAACTTGGTCTTGCGCATCGCGTCGACCACCGCGGATCCAACGCCAATGGCATCCACACTAACCCTAGTGCCGGGCTCAGCCCCCAACGGGACAATGAGGATGACGACGCTGTCACCGGTGAGCGTCGCCTTCCCTGGTCGCTTGGTCAGCTCATCCATCCAGTCCTGACGTAGTGGAGCAACAACCGTCTGGTCACCACCACCGCGCGCAACGTCAACGCCGATGGCCGTGATCGGCGCGCGTTGCATCTCCTCGCGCCTAGCCGCCCACCGAGCCTGTGCCTCCAGGATCCACTTCGTCGGGATGACCTGGTTGGGGCTGTCCTCGGTGCCGGCGCGCCAATCGCCGTGCAGCAGCTGTGAGCGGATTGGTTCCGGCAACGCCTGCAGTGCGGTGAGGTACGCCGAGTTGCCGGCGTAGTATGGGTTGTCGCCAAGCCTGGCGGAAATGAACGTACGCGACATGGGGTAGATGAGCTCGCCCTTGTCACCGATTACCGGCGCCGGTCGACCATCGGATCCAAGCGCAACATCAGGATCCAACATCACCTCCTCGTCGCCGACCAGCGCGTACCACCTCACCTCGCCGTCCGCCGCCGGCTTCGGGTGTCGATCGCTGACCCACGGTGCCCAGTGTTCCTCCACCCATCGTCCCTCATCGGTTAGCGGTGGGTTGCTCGCACCCACGATGCGCAAACGCTGCCCGGGCATGGTCGACCGCAGCCACCCACGCGACATCGCCATGTACTGCGCCCGACTGAAGTGGGTGAGTTCGTCGAATGCCTTCAGGTCGTGTGGGCGCCCCTGATACTTCTGCACGTCCTCCTCATACTGTAGCGCGCCGAACTCCAACCGGCGGCTAGACCGCCCATGGGGTGGGATGGCAAGCCACACGTTGCGCGATGCGTTGAACTTCGCGCCCGTATCGTACGGCAGCAACTCTCGTGATCGCGTGATCAACGCTTCGAGCTGCGGGTACTGCCGCCTGAAGATGATGCTGCGTTGATGTTGCGTGAGTGCCAAGCCGAGCAGCAGGTCGGACTTCCCACCACCGGCCGCCCCACCGTACAGCAGCTCGTCGGCCGATGAGTTGCAGGCCGCGCACTGCGGGTGGTTGTCCGGGTGCGGCGTCCACAGTGGGAGGAGGCCGCGCTGCACGGCGATCCAGACGGCGACCTCGAGCTCGTCGACGTCAGTCACGTCGACCCCCGAATGCCCACACGATCGCCAACAGCACCCACCCCATGAACACCGATAGCAGGTAGGCCTCACCTGGGGCGGTCAACCGCCCGATTGCCCTAGCGTGAGAGAGGAGCAGGTAGGTGACGACGAGGATCAAACCCATGAGGCACATCATCTGCCACCAACTCAACGTGCCGGGGCGGAAGCCCACATCACACCTTGGTCCCCACGTCGGCGAGCAGCTTGGCAAGCGCCTCAGCGTTACCCATCGCGTCGTGCACGGGATTGTGATCGTGTTTGGTCTGCCGCAGTCGCTTCCACCCAGACTGCTGGTCAAAGTCACCCCGCAGCCCGGCGTAGAAGTCACTGATGCGCCGACCCGAGTGACCAAACGGATTGTGCCCGAGGTACCTCCAGAAGTAGAAGTTGATCCACTGCCAGTCGTACGCGACGTTGTCCGACACGAAGATGGGCCGCGGTGGGAAGCGCCGCAGCCACAACTCAAACAGCTCGAACGTTCGTTGAGCGCAATCGGGCCCGTAAAATGACGCGCGCGATGCGAGCTCCACGGCACCAAACTTGGTCATGTCCGTGACGCTGGGCGCGCCGAGCCCGAATGGCGCCTCGCAGTCGACGAGGAAGTAGGTCATGACACCTCAACGGCCTCGTACGGCCCGATCGAGAAGCGGAACCATGACCCGCGCTCCCACTTGAATGGGTAGGAAATTGAGAGGCGGTTATTGTTGTCAACGTTGTGATCCTGCGCGCCCCAGCGAGGGACCAGCACGAGCGGTGAGGCGTCGTCGCCCTCCACGTTGTGCTCAAACGCGACGATCCCGCCGGACAGCCCGCGTTGGTGGTACCCACGCTCGAGCGCGAGCGCGCCCACCACAAGATCATAGGTGTTGAACGCGCGCGATGGCCGGACCTCCACCGCCGCGTCCCAGATCGGCGGGCCAAAGAAGAGTTGCCATTCCCCATCCGGCACGTCGTCCTCAAGCTCGGCGTCCTTCCACCCACGCGTCAACGTGAAGCGAGCGTTGAGCCACACGGCGCGATCCACCCGCAGCGCCTGGACCAGCGCGGTCGAGGGCACCGGCACGCCGCCGCGCGTGCGCAACCGTAGCTGGTGGCTCGCGTTGGCGAACTCAAACGGTGTCTCGCCCCCATCCTCCAGCACGGCGGTGGGCGCCTCCGCCCACACGATCGTCCCATCATCGTTCAACGTCAGCACCTTGGCCATCACTTCCTCCTCAATCGTTTGTGAACGTTGGTCTTATCAGAGCAGAATTGCGCGATCTCCCTGAGCCGATCGGGCGAGAGCGCGGTTGGAAAGGCAGATGGGAAGAACGCGTAACCGTCCGCCCGAGCGAACCACCGCACGTCACCGATTGGGTACGCGTTGCGCGCAACGCGAATGATCCATTCCCCAACGGCGGCGCAGTTGGTTCGCTCCGCCAGCAGGTGCTCGCCGACCTCCTCAATCATCATCGCCCGACCCCATCTTCGCCTCTTGTCGCCCGCGCTCGATGAATGCCAACAGCTCGGAGTCGCTCATCGCGCGGTACCGCTCCTTGCCACTTGGGTCGGTGGGTGCAACCTTCGTGGGCGCGTACGCACCCGTTAGCTTGGCCTGCTCCTGGATGAGCTTGACAATGCGATCGACGGTGAACAGGCTTGGATCCTTCACATCGGTGAGGGGGAGCAGGCGCCGCAGCAGCATCTCGACGCGCTCCAGAATGAGCTCCCGACTGTCAAGCGCGACGTCCTGAGTGTCCGCAATGATCTTGTCCATCGCGCGGCGGTACACCTTGTACGCCGCGCTGCCACCACCCTTCAGACCGAGCTCGATGGCAATCTCCTCGAAGTGCACACCCTTCACCCGCAGCTCGACGCAGCGCAGCTCGTTGATGCGCGCCCTGCTCAACCTGGCGCTTGACCTACTGTGGCTCACCCCTGTCCTCCTGGTACCATGTCATTGCCCGACCTTCCCCACCCCGCCGGCCGGCGATCCCGCACCGCTGATTCGCGCCGCCCCTATTGTGGGTGGGGCGCACTGCGGTGCCTCCAATGTCAGTGTACCCCACAGTGGTGGGAAGTCCACGGGAACTGCTGGGGTCACTTGAAGTGATAATAAGCGTTCATGTTATTGTCACTTTGAGCCCCTCAGCATCCTCCAAATGGGGTGGGAACGAGGGAACGAGAGAGGCCTTCCCGCCTAATCTTTTTCCTTTGACTCTCCTAGGGGGGGTGTTCCAAAACGAGCTCTCTCGTTCCCTCGTTCCCACCCATTTGAACCTGGTGCTCCAGCACGATGCGGTGGACCCCCAGCTCAGCATTGTCGCGTGGGAGGCAAACGCCGCTTTTGGAGACTGCTGAAGATCCACCGCATCGTGCTGGAGTGCTTCCACAACGCCCTCCTACATCTCATCCGCAACGGCGTCGAGATCCAGTTGGATCCCGTGCCTCAACCGATCTCGAGCACCATCGGCCCGCACCTTGCTGTCGCTTGGTGGGTACCCAAGGGCGCTCAACCGGAAGCCGAACGTCCTACTCGTCATGTCGACGTCCCTGAACCCATTGGCCCCCTTCCACCGGGTGAACCACTTGAAGAGGTTGATGGTCGTGTCCTTGTACGATGGGTCACCGATGGAACACCAATCGTCGACGAAGCCCTGGACGATGTCCTGCTCGCCTCGGTACACCTGCGTCGCCTCCACCACCTCGACCGGTGGGCGCATCCCACCGCTGACCCACTCCTGGCATCCGCGCACCAGCCAGGCCAGGATGCCCCCCGCCTCCGCGTCCAGTGCCGCGTCGACCTCGTGCCGTGGGCGCCGCATCGCCTCCGGGATCGCCGCAGGAAAGTCGACGACGCGGAACCTGCGCCAGATCGCCTCGTCGGTGCCGCGCACCTCCGGCTTGTGGTTCGTGCGCAGCCACAGCTTGAACTGCGGCACGTACGTGAAGTTGTTCTGGTACAGCAGCTTCGCCTCGACCGTGTCGCCGCCCGTCAACTGCTTGAGCAGGCTCTCCCGCAGCTTGCTGCCCTGCTCGGCCTCGCTCATGTCGACGAACCTCACCCCCCGAAGCTGCGCGATGCTGCTCAACGAGAAGTTGTCCGTCGCCCGGTTGGTGATGATCGTGGGGTCGGCCGACCGCGCGTAGTCCGACCCGAGCGCGCGGTGGATCGCCTCAAGGATCGTCGACTTCCCGCTGTTCGCCACGCCCCAGCAGAGGAACATGCACTGCTCTGACGTCGCGCCCGTCAGCGAGTAGCCCAGCGCGCGCCGCAGGAACCCCACCTTGCCCTCGTTGCCGCCCAACGCCAACTCAAGGGTGCGCTCCCACTCGGGGCATTGCGCCAGTGGGTCATACTTGACCGGCACCAGCTTCGTGATCCGCGCGTCGCGGTCGTGCGGTCGCAGCTCCCCCGTTCGGAGGTCGAGCGTTCCGTTTAGGACGTTCAACGCCCATGGGTCGCGGTCCAGCGCCTCCACCTCGGCCCGCACCCCCTCGCACGTCGCGGCCAGGTCCAGCGCCGCGCCGAGCTTGCCGCTGTTCCGCGACGCCTGCGCCCACCGCAGCAGCGCCACGCTGGCCTGCCGGTCGAGTGCCGGCGCCTCGGCCGCCAGCTCCCGCATCGCGGCGTCGGCCAACTGCGTGACCACCTTCTCGTCGCGGTCGGCCCGCCAGTGCGTGCCCTCCCAGGTGAACCACCCTGGCCCGGTCACGTGCATCAACCGCTGCCCGTGCAGGCGCGCGAGGTACCGGGCGTTCTCCATGTCGTTGAGCCGGTTACCAACGTCCTGCGTCCCACCGCGCCCACCCTGCCGCTGCAACCACGTGTCCGCCGCCTGAACGATCCCGTCCAGCACCTCGGGGCTCACGGGATCCTCGGTCGACTGCTCGATCTCACCGCGCTGTAGCTTCATCACGAAGAGTGCGGTCACGTCGACCGGTCGCAGCCCGGTGCGCAGCAGTCGCACGGCGCTGTGGAAGATCGCCTCGTTTCGGTTGCCCACCTCGAAGGTCGCGTCCAACCCTGGGTAGTCCCCACCCCCATCGGCCTGCCGCTCCTTGATCAACTTGCGCAGCCACTCCGGCGCCTGCCCGACGCCACAATCGAGTGGGCCCTCCCCCTCGCACCACGCGTACACCCCGCCACTGGCGTGCCGCGACGGCGGGATGACCACCATGCTGCGCTCGCCCTTGACGTCGATGCCCGGGGCGAGCCGGCCTGACCGGACCTCCTCCCCGAAGCGGCGCACCCAATAGTGCTCGCCCCCACCCCCGGTTCTCGCGTGCAGCGTTCGCGGCAGCCTGGTTGGGTTGTCCACCATCAACTGCGCCCAACTCTCGTTGCCGCCGTGCCGCGGGTCGATGTCGATCACGAACGCGCCCGACTGCAGGCCGGTCAACCCGCCCCAGTTGGTGCGCGGGAAGCTCTCGATCCAGTTACTGATCCGTCGCAGGTCGGTCGTGGCCTTCGCCGGCCAGTCGCCTGAGGATGGGTGCTTACCCGGCGTCGGGCAGCTGGCGCCCTTACTGCAGGTGCAGTGCCCAGCCTCCGAGATGCCGTTGACCGGGAACACGTGCACCCCCCGCGCCGTCAGCGCGGTGAGGAGCTCAACTGTGGTTGTCGCTTGCGGTTCAGGTTGTTGGGGGATCGGCTTGGCGGGCTCGGGCGCGGCGGGGGTCGTTGGTTGATCCGCCACTGGGGTTCACCTCCCACGGTTCGAGGGCATCATACCACGGATCCAGGCGACTGTCCAACTGGGCGGCGTTGTGGGGCGCGGCGGGGATCGATATAACGAAGGGGGTGGGGTCAATTTGAACCTGAGCGTGGGGGAGTTGCCCACAGCCCACAGCACGGCGCGATTGGACAGCCACGCAGGGTTGATATATAATGTTAGCGTGGGACAATACCAAGCGTGGGAGGAACCCAGGTGACGATCACGCTCATCTCACCGCACGCCCCGTCGATCAAGGTCGAGGATCCTGAGTTCGTCGGGCACCTCGCCAACGGCGCCGGCTTCCTGCTGGTCGGCGGCACCCTCTACTTTGGCCCGCCCGACCCCGGGCGAGCAACCACCGTCAGGCCAACGGCGCGGCAATCCACCGCCGAGGGGGAGCGCGAACCTAGCTGCTGGGATGCGATCATGCGGCTTGGCCCCAACGACCCGGCCTGGGGCGTGACCCGCCCCCACATTCCTGACAAGCGCATCCGGGAGATCCGCGCGCGGGGCTGGCACCCAAGGATGATCCCATGACCGACGATCTCAACCCCACCGACCTCGCCCGCTTCAACCGCCGCGTCAGCTCGGTCACCATCAACGTCGTGGCCGGCGCCGTCGAGTTCATGGGGGCGCGACTGCGTGGCATCGCGGCGACAATATCGCCGGTCGTTGAGCTGTGGCCCGGCGGGCCAACGGTGGCCTTCGCGACCCAAATGCACGTCGTTGAGCTGAACATGAATTGAGGAGGCGAGACATGAGACGACTTAGAGTCTCCACGTCCTTGGTGGTTCTGATCTTCGTGTTCATCTGGTTGGAGTGCGCCGACATCCTGACAACGCTGGCGCTGGTGGGCAGGCCGGGTGTCGTTGAGGTCAACCCCATCTACCAGCTCTTCGGGTGGCTTCCTGCCCTGGCCGCGAAGGGGCTCTTCATCGTCAGCGCCTCGTGGGTGCTCTGGAGGATGGGGCTCTGGGAACCGTTGCTTGCGAAGGTCGTCACCCTCCTGCTGATCGGCGGCTCGCTGTTTGTCGTCGTGAACAACGCGCTGCTGCTCTAGATCCGCCGAAGGACTTAGATTCGAAGGAGGCGCACTGACAATGCTTGAGGCCATCTCGTTCATGACACCACAGTGGTTGACTGCGGTGCTTGCTGCGATCATCTTCAGCCTGACCATCATTCTTGGTATCCTATGTGCTGAGGAGGCACACCTAATATGAGAAAACTTCTACCCACACTACTCGTTGCACTGGGGTTGTTCTTGGCCCTGAGCATGGCATCGTTCCCGGTCACTGCCAAGAACGACGATCCAACCAGCACCCCTCGGCCGACGAACACGCCCCGGCCCGACCCAACATCAACCGATGTCTGTCACTTCAACGAGGGCCATGGTGGGGACTGGAACCTGATCACCGTGTCGATCAACTCGGTGGCGGACGCTCAGGGTGTCCACGGTCATGGCGACCACGAGAACGACGCCTGGTTGAGCTACACCTATGATGGTGTGAGCTACCCCGGCAAAAATGAGGCATTCGTGCGAGCGGGCTGCGTCGAGCCAACTGCAACACCAGTGACGCCTACTGCTACTCCAATAACGCCGACCGCCACTCCTGTCACCCCGACCGCAACACCGGTGACACCAACGGCAACACCGGTCACTCCGATGGAGACGCCGGTAACACCGACGGAGACGCCGATCACGCCAACACTGGAGCCGACGGCAACCTTGGTGCCGACAGATACCAATACCCCAGAACCTACAGCAACGCTACTCCCAACGGCCACCCGTGAGCCCAAGTGTGAGGCCAAGGTCGAGGTGGTCTACCCGATGGAGTTCTGGTCCTCGGTCGATGCCATCCCGCACTATTGGCGCGGCCCCATGCCGATCGCCGGGTGCGCGGTCATCAAGCCAGAGGGCACTAACGCCAACGCCCTGCGCGTTGCTCAAATCTGTTCGCTGTGCAAGACGCAGACCGGTGATGGCAAGGGCTACCTCTTTGTCGGGTCGTACGTCCTGTACGACGACTACCTGTACAAGGTCACGGACTGCAAGGGCAACGTGAGCTACTGGTTCGCCGGCTTCGAGTGGAAGAAGGAGTGGGTCCGTTCCGGCTTCAACCAGGATGGCACCCGCGTGTGCTCGCGCCAGAATGGCTGTGTGGACGAGATCGACGCGCAGTACTTCGCGTACTTGAAGCAACAATGATCCGCGTCGCGGTCATCGCCATGACCCTACTCACTCTCCAGCTCTACCCGCCGACGAGGATATGGCTGGCGGGGATCACGGCGGCGTACTGCGTCGGGGTCATCGGGTGGCTAGTGTGGAAGGGACGGACGGAATGAAGAGGCTGAAGATTGGCGGCAGGTGTGGAATGCGAACACACATGGCCTGCTCAGACCATCGGCTCAGGCTCGAAGCGAACGCGCCACGACCGTATTGCCGCGGGGTCGCATCCGGCCCGCCAATCTTCAGGTCCTTGCACTCAAAGAGGGAGGTATAGCATGAGCGAGAGGATTGAGCATTGCCTGTTCTGCAATCAAGCCACCGGGAAGGCCGGGCCAGGGGACGGTTCCCTGTACGCCGGGACCATCGGCCCATTCTGCGAAAATTGCTACGACGAGACCGGGCTGGAGCAAGAGCGCGCCGGCAACGCCGAGAAGGATGAGCGCATCCGACTGTTGGAGGACGTTCGGCAGGCCGCCGAGAGAGTTGCCGAATACGGCGTCGGCGAAAACAGTTGGCTGAAATTGGACGCCGCTCTCGCCGCAGCTACCCCTGCGCCCAAAGAGGGAGGCCCAGCATGAGCGAGAGGATTGACACGGAGCGGATGGTCAGCCTGTTTCGGCCTGTAATTAGCGGCTTGGTCTCGCCATGTTCGATATGCGGACAGAAGCCGGTGCCCTTTGATTATCATGTGGACTTTGACTTTTGGGGGGAGGAGGCACCGCCTGAGCATCGAACAGGCGTGATATGCCTGCCCTGCATGGCGTCTCTAACGGATGGACGTGTCCACGATCACGTCGAAATGATCTACTTCAGTGGCGGCGGTAAAACGTCCGGCTATGTTCCTGTGCGGGCCTTGGAGCAAGAGCGCGCCGACTGCGAAGCCTTGCGGGGGGAGAATATTGCGCTAGACGACAAATTGGGGGACGCGCAAGTGAAGTTGGGTTTGGCCGAGGAGCGCATCCGACTGCTGGAGCAGGCAACGGTGAGAGTCCGTGACGACATTGGGGACAGGACGCGCGGGGCATCATATGCCGAATGTTGTGACTGGTGGAATATTCTGTGCGACGCGGTGCCCCAAGAGGGAGGACCAGCATGAGCGAGAGGATTGATGTGGACGATTTACAGCGCGTTGCGGACGACTGGCAAGTCGAATGGGTGACAGTCCATGATGCTCTTCAGCGCGCTTTGGTTAGGTTCAGCATCTTGATGTCTGACCACGCGCAGCTCCAGGAGCGCATCCGAGGGCTGGAGCACATAAGCGAGAGGACGGTCTTCGATGTCATCTGGGGTCTTCTCCAGCCCTACATCGCGAGCGAAGACGTCGTCTATGGCGAGGAGGAAATGCAACAGCTCTGTGAGGGCGTCCTGCCGAAGGTCTGGGATGCTATTCTAACAATGCGCGCCTCGCACCAGCCTCTGCCCATCGACGGCCAACTCGCCCTGGGATGGCAAGACGATCTTCTCGCGGGGCACGGGGATTGAGGCGATCCTGCCTCGGTCGGAACGATGAGGAACGACTGGGAACGATGATATCAGTGGAGGCCGCTCGGTAAGGCATTGCGAGAGTATGCTGAGGCGCATCCGTCCGAGGCCACCCCTGCGCCCAAAGAGATGAGGGGATGATATGGAGGAGTTGCATTTGGTTTATCTGCGCCGGATGATTGAAGAACAATACGTGGAACATCCCACAGGTGCTGGGGGTAGCTTTGGCGAATTACTCTGCTATGAGATACATTCAAGAGAACTAACATTCAAGCAGCTCGCCAATAAATGGCAAATAAGCCTACCAACTTTGGGTGAGCTAATATGGGACCACTGTAAACGATTGGAGGAGTTGCCCGAGGTCAACCATGAATACATGTCCGACCTTACCCCTGCGCCCAAAGAAGGAAGAGAATGATTCACATGGTTTCTGGGAGCGTTGTTGCGTTCATCGCCGTTCTGATTATCTGGATCATCAGGGACGTTAGGAGCCACGAGTCGTGGCCACACATTGACCATCGAAGCAACCGAAAGCCTGGTGGTCCTGGAGAAAGAGGAGAATGAAGGAGTCACCATGAAGAAGCTAATCGCGTCGATAGTTGTTGCGCTCTATCTGCTGGTCGCCGTTGCCGCTCTGACGGGCCACTATGAGTATGGGGAACCAGAGATCTTTGGTCAGCCATATCGGGTGGCATCCGCAACGTGGTTGCGATCGGAGCCGCCTCTTCGGGGACAGTTATCCATGTACACGTTGAACGGCCTACCATCCGGTGTGTTCTTGATATCCGTGCAGGAACGCCAGCCTGATGATGCTGCCGTGTGGTTATTCATTCGAGACTACGGCCCCTTTGAGGTTAGATGTTGGGAAATACAGTGGGGGCCAGATACGTTGCGAAGATACAGCGTGGAAATCTTACCGGTGACCGCTCAATTGCGCAACAACGATCCAACACCAGGAGTGGAGTGACCCATGGGCGAGAGGGTTGACACTGCGGCGCTGGTTGAAAGAACGCCAGCGACATACCCGCACGAGGATACAGGCATTCTGTTTGTGAGTTTTGGCGACTACGAGGAGCTTCGCCTTGGGCTGGAGCAAGAGCGCGCCAACAGGCTGGAGCTAGAAGTCGACCTGAAGGATGCCAGAGAGGGATGGGATTTGTCCTTGTCGAATGTGAAACGACAGCAGGTGCGCATCCAGCTTCTGGAGCGACGAAACGCCTATCTGGAAGAGGCTGCTTGCATCTGCGAGTACGGGCCCACGTTGGGAGATGGGCGCATGGACAGCAGCAGGTGTCCGGTTCATGACGTCCCCACCCCCACAACCAAAATGGAGGTTTAGCATGACGCTCAACGAACGTTCGCAACACCGCGACGACCGCCCCAGTGAAAGGCGTGCTGGGGAACCAGCGAAGAACGAGGTCGCCACCAGCGGCATCAAGCTTGAGTTCACCGCGCAACCCAACCACGTCTACTTCTACGGCGACGTGACGCGGGAGCGGTGCCTGGAGGTCACGCACCAACTCCGCACCGTGGTGCTCCAACAAACGTACGAGCGCGCCCTCAACGGTGGCAACCCGTTGCCGGTCCACCTGCACGTGCAGTCGGACGGTGGAGAAGTGTACGGCGCCCTCACCCTCGCGGACCGGCTCGACGGCTGGGGCGATCGGATGCCGATCATCACCGTGGCCGAGGGGAGCTGCATGAGCTCTGGCACGATCATCAGCGTCGCCGGCACGCGGCGCCTCGCGCTCCCGACCACCACGTTCCTGATCCATCAATTCACGACGTGGTGGACCCACACCGGCCTGAAGTTCACCGAGATGCAGGACGAGATGGTGGCCCAGGAGATCCTATTCAACCAGCTCGTCGACCATTACGTGCGGAACACCCGGATGGACGCGGACACGGTCAGGAGGCTACTGGCGCGCGACACGTTCATGGACGTCGACCGGGCGCTAGAGCTCGGCCTGATCGACGGCGTCGTTCGCCGCGCGCGGCGGAGCAACCGGGATCGGTTGCTGGGGGAGGGCCGATGACCGACGAGATCAACCAGCAACTGCTGGCCTTCCTGCACGGTCCGCTGTCCACGCACCTGAGGCGGCTATCGGCGGCCCTACCGCGCGCGGGTGCGTTGGACCTGACGTTGGTCGGCGAGTTGCGCGACATTGTGGTCGATTTGACCGCCACGATGTCCGCCGCCGTCAACGCGGCGTGCGGTGGCGTGCCGGCACCAGATCGACCGTGGGTCAGCCTGGCACCCATGCCGCCGAGCTACGAGTCGAACGATCTGGAGGAACCATCATGATGTTCGCGCCCGTGTTCACCCACACCGCGACCGGCAACCGCTACATCATCACCCAGGAGGACTTCGTCAGTGAGGATCGTGATGTTGCCTGGAGCATCGGCTTCGGCGCCGGGCTGGTCGAAGCGATCGCCCTGCAGTCGCGACACAAGCTTGGGGACATCCTGGAGTTTGACCCGACCAACCTGCCCCACGTCGCGTCGACGCTCGGCGGCTTGCGGGTGGCCGTGGTCGCCGGACCAATCTTTGATGAGGTGGGGCTGGGCGACCCAGCAGGTCCTGACAGACCTGCGGTTGCTGGGGAGCCCAACTGAGGGCCGCCTGGTGACCCCAGCCCCTGCCCAGGTCCCCCGACCACCCCCATCAGGTTCAAACCTCGGTCAAAGTCGGGGCTGGACTCCAGCCCCGTTTCGTTATATAATGATCATGGACGTGGGGGCAAGCCAAGGAACCAACCAGGACCTTCACAACGGGACCAGGGACGGACAGGGGGAGCAGACAGCGCCGTCCCGATGCCCAGACAAGCAACCGCCCCAAGTACACCAACGGAAAGGGGACGGCGGCGCCCCCCAAGCCAGGACGAAAAGGCCGGGCCAGGGGCGTCGATCGGGGTGCGCTCGCGCACGCCGCAACTGTAGGGAACGAGAGGGGAGGACGACGACCCCACCCGACCACCAACTCGCGTCGCGGGTTGGCGGTCGGGGAGGGCATGTCGGCCCAACGAACAAGGAGGCAGGACGATGATCGGCACAGTGTATGCGAACTACCACCGCACGCAGGTTGTGCGGGGCAGCATCACCATCATCGCGGACGAGCCCGGCGACCCGCACGCCTACCGGCTCGGGCAGCAGATCCTCAAAGGGCTTGGCATCAGCTCCAACGCCAGCATCGAGATGCGGTTGACCCTAGACAAGGCGTACGGTCGTCGGGATGGCCACCGGATGGTTGAGTACACGTTCACGGTGGTCGACCACGTTAGCGGCGACCGGCGCGGCCTGGAGGTCGAGGTGCCGCTGGTTGATGATCAGCCGGCGTAGCGCGACCGGCTACCACCCCGTTGCCCCCTGGGCGCGCATCAGGGTGTGGCACAAGGGTGAAGGACGGACACCCCGCCCGCCGTCAAGGCAACTTGACGGCGGGATGGGCAGCCCGGCCCAGGTAACCAAGGAGCAGGACGATGGCTAAGCGACAGACAGTGGATGAGCGGTTCCCAACCCAAGAGGAGTTCGACGCGTGGCAGGACGATGAGGATGAGGCCGCAGCCAGCACCACATTCGTCCCGACGGTCGACGAGCTGCGCGAGCAGGTCGATGACCGGCTGAATGCGCTGGAGGAAGCGCTGGGTGAGGCCAAGCTGGTGGCCGAGGATCTGCAGCACCTGCTGCGCCACGCCAAGGTTGGCGACAGTCGCCGGATCGCCGCCTACATGGACGCGTACACAATCCCGCACCTGACCATGTACCTAGAGGACGAGCGCCAATTTGGGTCGCTGGGGGACCTCCGCCAGCAGGTCAAGGACGCATTCGAGCTGAGCGAGGACGAGGGTGAGTAGGACGGGCACCCCGCCCGCCGAGCAGTGACGCCGACCCACCACGGGTGACGCCGACTGCTCGGCGGGATGGGCAGCCCGGCCCAACGATCAAGGAGAGGACGACGATGGATGCGAAGGAGTTCACCCCGCTGGAACTGGCCACACTCTGCGTCATGGTCACCGAGGCGCTCGACGGCCTCGTGGTTGATGAGGACGGCGCGACCGCGCGCTGGCCGACGCGATTTTCCCGCCAAGATGCACAGGCCCGTTATGACGCGCTCATGGGCATCGCTGTCAAGCTGGATGAGCAAGTTGACAACACGTACGAGCCGACCCCCGAGGATGAGGCCTACCACGCGGGGCACGCGGCCAAGGTCACAATCGACGATGAGCGGTACGACGATTGCCCGATCTGCTTCATGCACAGCTTCGAGGAGGTCAAGTAGGACGGACAGCCCGCCACCTCGGTGGCGGCTGGGGGCTTGGCGGGGCTCCGCCGCTGACGGTCGGTTCGACTCCGACCCCGGCCCCCAGGTGCCACCGAGGCAACCCGGCCGAGTGGCAAGAGGAGTAACACAAATGCGCACCCAGTACGGCTCGCACGTGGCGGTGATCGGGAAGGACCCGGAGGACGACACATTCCTGTACCTTCGGCGCGACGACGGCTCGGAGTTGTGGGGTCACGTCAGCAACGTTAGCCCACAGGACGACGCGGACCTGGAATTGCTCACCGACCGCGGCGCGGTACCCGACGCGCCGGATTATGCACTCTAATTGAGGAGGCACAACGATGACCGAGAAGGACGACGTTCGAGTGCAGATGGCCGCCGCCGGTGAGGCTGGCCGCGCAGCGCTGGATGAGCTGCTGGTCAAGATGACGCCAGCGCAGCGTGAGGGCGCCGCGATGATCCGCGATTGGATCGCGGAGAACTACGCGGCCGCCGGCTACAAGCAGCTGCTCTCCAAGAAGTATGGTGGGTTCCTGACCAAGCAACTGTAGGACGGGCACCCCGCTCGTGGTCGAGGCAACTCGACCACGGGATGGGCAACCCGGCCCCGACGACTGGAGGTGTGACGATGAACGAGCAGGGATGGCGGGAATTTCAAGATAGTGTGATCTCGTTCGAGGAATACCGCGCGCGGTACCCCGAGCCAACGATGCCGCCGTGCCGGTGGTGTGGTAAGCCGGTTCACCACCTGCAGGACACGCACTGCGGCTTCACGTGCATGATCGAGCAGATCGCCGCGGGGGTGACGCATGATTGAGGGCGATCAACTCACGCAGGACGTTGGCAGCAACTCGACCGTGTTCCGAGTCAACGCTGGCCCCTATGGGGTTAGGCAAGTGAAGCATGGGTGGTGCGTGTGGAATTGCGGGATCGGCCGGCGCCACGACACCAGCACGTACCGGACCAGCACCCTGGCCGCCGAGCGAGCGTTGCTGTTGAACCGAGTGGTAGCCAGCATCGCTCAACCAGTGTCGGACCAAACCGCGGTGGACGCCGCGGCAGAAGCCGCCCTGAGGGGTGAGGAGGTGGACCGATGAAGGCGACGTTGAGAATGAACCCTGATCTGCGGGTCAAGCCACTGCTGATCGCGGAGATGGCGTCGGCCGTGCGGATGGAGGGGTTGACGCGCGTCGAGGTGACGTTGAGCACCGGCGAGGTGTTCGTGCTGTCGGAACCTAAGCCCGGTGCGCTGACGGTCCGAACGGACTACCTGATGGTGGTCCACCCATACGCGGCCAACCGCATCGACCTGAGCGTGCCGACTGATCCAGTGGGGGAGTGAGGGCGGGCGCACTGCCCACCCACCAGCTCTGCGGACCTGGTGGGTGGGACGGGCAACCCGGCCCCAACGATGAGTGACAGGAGGATGATGATGAAGGGCATGTGCAAGGCACTGGTGGTCGCGTTGATTGTGCTCACGATGGTCGCGTGCGAGCCCAACGTGGACGTGCGCCGATACGCTGGCACCGAACCGACACACGTGTACGGTTACGGCCAGGGTGGTGGGTGGGACAACACCACGGGTGGCGGGTACGGGCAAGGCGGCGGCTACGACAACACTGTGGGGGGTGAGTCATGGTGACCTGGATCCTTGAGGCGCTCGCGTCCGCGCTTGTGGCGTACTTGGCGGTCGTGGGCATGGAGCGCGTGTGGCCAAGTGAGGGAGGGCGGCGATGATCAAGCTACCACTTGGGTTCATCATCGTGCGGCGTCGCGATCTTGAGCGGTTGGCAGAGGCGCACTCGCAGGTCGAGCAGCGCGCTGAGCGCGTGGTCGACGCCTTCTTCCCCGGTGGCGTGTGGGTTGGGTGGGCGCCGGCGCAGCGGTTGGACGCGAGCCTGCGGGAGCTCAGTGACCTGGCGCGCGCCGTGTACTTCGTGCGCAAGGCGAGGGAAGGAGGAAAGCGATGAAAGGGTTTGGAGCGATCTTACTAATGTTGGGCATCATCGTCGGGTTGCTCTTCAACTTCCTGATTGGTGCCATGCTTGCGGTCGTCGGCCTGCTGATGATCATCGCGGGTCAGAGCGGTGCGCAGGTAGTGTTAGCTGCGGCACTCTGTGGAGGCTGCGGCAACCCGATCGCCCGCACGGCGAACCTCTGCCCAACCTGTGGAATTGCACTGGTCCCAACGGAGGGTCCGCTCGCACCACAACTGGTGCAGACCACCGAATACTGCGAGATTTGTCGATCGACCGACTACGGGCACAAGAAGTCGTGCTCGCGGTATGAGTGGAAGTCCTAGCGGTGACGGGCACCCCACCCGCACCCAACCGGTCCGGTTGGGTGCGGGATGGGCAGCCCGGCCCTATGGAGGGGAGGTCGGTAATGAGGCTCGGATCGCAGGAACTCAGGTTCATGATCGAGGCCGCCGCCGCCTTATGCGGCGGTGGTCTGCTGCTCATTGTTGTGGCTGCGCTGGTTGTGTTCCGGCGGCGACGATGACGGGCACCCCACCCACGCACGAGCGGACGCTCGTGCGCGGGGAGGGCAACCCGGCCCAACTCACAAAGGAGCGTGACACATGACAGATCACCCGGACGCACCGGCCGCGTTAGCGAGGATTGACGCCGATGCTGCCAAGCACAGGGCTCAACTGGTGGTCGCACGTCGCGTCGCCCAGAAGGTGTACGATAGGGTGCGCGCCACCAGGCAACTTGATCCCACCGCCGAGAACGTCGCGTACGCGGCCGCATACGTCGCTGTCCTGGATGAGGCGGTGCGCCATGATTGAGCGTGGGCAGTTGGTTTGCGACGTTTGTGGGCGAGACCTCCCACCCGGCTTCGGCTCGACCACGTGCGCGGATGGCATCGCCAGATGCTGGTGGTGCAGGCAACGCGCTCGTCGGGTGTCCTACCCTGGGAGGGGGAGGAGCACGCCGGACGAGCTTCAACTCGTCGAGCAGTCAGAACTGGAGGAGTTGCGAACATGACCACCAAGCGCATGAGCACGTTCAGGGGCAAGCGCCAGCAGGCCACGTACGAGTACCTGCTCGCTCGCCTCGAGGGGAAGGGTGGACCAGTCACGTCGGAGCAGTTGGCGGAGGACACCGGCTTTTACCTGCTGTGGGTCAAGATGTTCTTGGAGAAGTTGGTCAAGGCCAACATGGTCAAGAGCACCCTCAACGGGTATGAGCTCGTTGAGCTCACCTCGTACCAACGCGCGCTGCCAGAGAGGGCGAGGGAGGCGGTGGACGACTCGCAGTGGTGGTTGCTATTCAACGTGGATGCGTCAGACGAGCTCATCAACGCGAGGTTGAAGGCGCGCTTTGGCGCCGAGCCGGAGCGCATCATCAACACCGGCGGCGGTCGCCTGGCTGGCCCAATCCCGGCGCCAGATAGGGTGGAGTACGTTGACGATGGCGGGTAGGGTAGCAGCATTGTGTTGAGGGGTTACCTCAAGACGGTGCGAATGGACGCGGAAAGGCGAACGTGATATAATGACTACGATCGCGCGGGTGACCGCGCCCACACCAACAAAGGAGACGCGCAATGTCGCACGAGATCTGGGGCGAACGATTGCTCCTCCGGGGCAAGCCGGCCTGGCATGGTCTTGGTCGGGTGTTCGACGAGGGGCTCAAGCTCGGCGCCGCGGAGGCGATCGTTGGCGCCGGGCTCGACTATCGGGTGCACAAGCTCCCGCTGTACGTTAGCATCCCGGCGGGCGCAACGACCATGGTGCCGGATCGCTTCGCGCTGATGCGGGAGCCGCACGCTGATGACCCCAACTGGGCGTTCTTTGGCGTGGCCGGGAGTGACTACACCATGATCCAGAACGTCGAGCTTGGCGAGATGCTGGATCCACTCACGGAGCGGTGGCCGGTCGAGACGGTCGGTGCCCTCAAGTCTGGGCGCACGATCTTCATGGCGCTCGACGCTGGCGGCGCGTCCGTGGCGGGGGATGAGATCCACAAGTACTTCCTGATCACCGACACCAAGGACGGTGGGCGATCGGTCCGCATCCTGTTCTCGCCGGTTCGGGTGGTGTGCTGGAATACGTTGAGCACGGCGATCAGGGCGGGCAGCGCGCACGCGCGCATCCCCCACACCACCAGCGTCAAGGATGACGTGAACCTGTACCTTCGGGTGATGGTGCAACTGCAGAAGACCGAGCAGAAGGTCATGTCTCAGTTTGAGGCAATGGCCGCCGCCAAGCTTACGCCGTCGACGATCGACGGCGTGTTCGAGTTCGCGTACCCTCTCCCGAAGCGCCCGATGAAGATGGAGCTGGGGGAGGAGTTGGGCTTGATCGACGTCACGGGAGAGTTTCAACAGCTGGCGGACGAAGAACTGGATGAGGACTTGAAGGCCACCGTCAACTCGGCGGTCGCCACCCACCAGTACTACTCGCAGCGGATTGCCGCCTACCGCGGTGCCGCGCATGAGAGCCTCGATCGGTTCAACCAATCGACGCCATCGCTCGCCAACACTGGGTGGGCCACGTACAACTCGGTGGTCGAGGTTGAGGACTATCGCAAGGGCAAGAGTGACGAGTCCGCGATCACGTCCGCGCTGTTCGGCGGGCGGTCCATCACGAAGGCGCGCGCGTTTGACGCCGCACTGCGGGCATCGCGTTGATCATCTTCCTCCCCTCCCCGGGTGAACCGCCGATCGTGGCGCGCTGCGATTACTGCGAGCGGGTGTGGGCGCGGGCCCACACCATGCAAGTCCTACAGTTGCGGTTGATCGACGCACCGATGGAGGGATGGGTGCACAACGTGCGCTCATCCCTCCTTGTTTGTCCCGACTGCGTCGCCAACTTGCCAGCCGCACAGGCCGCCCGATCCAAGAGGATTGCGCGGGGCATCGAAGATCTTTGGAGATGATGGAGGGAAGGATGGATGTAATGAAGGAAACTATCAAGCGATTGACGCTCACGCGACCAAAGGACATCCGTAAAAGCCCATTACTCATGTGGGAGTACTCGAAGTGGGTGAACGTGACGCGCGATAAGTTCAACGCCATGGGCTACGGTGCCAGGACGTTGGCCGCTTTCGCGATAGGGATGTCGCCAGCGCAGGTGAGCAACACCCTAAATGGGCGGCTGATCTCTCCGGCATCGCTAGAAAAATTGCACGCGTACTCCAAGTCATTCCGCATTCAGGGAGAGTAGTGGGCATGGCCATCCTGATTGTCGACGGCCCAGAGAAGGCCGGCAAGTCTACCATCATCGACGCGGTTGCGCGCCGTTGCCAACAGCTTGGCTTCACCGTGGGGGTGCGGCGGTGGGGGCAAGTTGACCCCGACGATCGGGTGTACTCACCTTGCCTTCAGGAGGACGCGCGTAGGCCGGCGAATGACCTGATGGTATGGGATCGGTCCTGGGCCTCGGAGCACGTGTACGGCAAGCTGCTCGGCCGCGATCGAAGGCTCGTTGATGACCCATGGCTTGGGGAGTGGATCCACTCTCGCGCGGTGCAGACGGTGGGCATGCGGGTCATGCTGTTAGGGCCCTCTGTTGGGGCACTGCGCGAGCTACGGGATGACAGTGATCTGCCCGTCAACCCGGCGGAGGAGCGCGCGCTGTTCGACCTCTACGCTCGGCGCTTTGGGTGGACGACGTTCAGCAACGCGCACTCGCTTGACGCGGCCGAGCGGATCGCGAACATCATCACGTTGACCGCGGTTGGCCTGGCGAGAAACACAATCGCTGGCCCACCGACCTACTGCGGGCCAAGCAACGCGCCGGTGATCTTCGTCGGCGAGAGGAGGAATGAGGGAGGCGGAGTCACGATACCTGGATCCTGGTTACCGTTCGGGTCGCGCCTAACGTCATTGGTCGGCCGGCAGCTCGGCGACTTCGCGATGCGCTGCGGGTGGACCAACGCGAGTGACTGCCCACCACTCGCCGTGCGACGCGCGACCGTGCTGGTGGCCCTCGGCAAGAGGGCCGAGATGTGGTGCTCGTATCATGTTGGGCACCGGAACGTGGTGTGGTCGTATCATCCAGCGTACGCGTTCAGGTACTGCGGGAAGCCTGCGTACCAGTACGCCGTGGATCACCTCACGCATACCCTATCTCACATAAAGGAGACGTACGAGGATGTTCAAGTCACACAAGCCGCAGAACTTTGATGGGATGGTGGACGGCAACGACGGCGCCAACCCAACGCCAAATGAGGTCGACGACCTGAAGGCAGCGGCCGACCAGGAGCAGCGTGGCCTGATGGTGTTCGGGGAGGACATGGACCTCGGACAGGACGACATCATCATCCCGCGCCTGCGCTTGGCGCAGGGGCTGACGGCGGAGGTTCAGGATGGCACGGCTCGCGCTGGCCAATGGGTGCTGATCGGGTTTGACCCGCTCCCGGAGGCAACGATCGTTCCGCTCCGCTTCGCCCGACGGCGGGAGATGCGGGATGAGGATACGCGCGAGATCCTGTGCGCAACGCGCGACACGAAGGCGGAACTCGGCGTTGGGTCACCGGGCGGCGCGTGCGCCCAGTGCCCGTACAACAAGTGGACTGGCGACGAGAAGGCCGGCGAGCGGCGCGCGCCCCCAGCGTGCTCCTTCTCGTACAACTACCTGGTCTACATCGTCGAGCATGGCACGAAGGCCATGATGAGCTTCTCGCGCACCTCGATCGGTGCCGGCAAGATGCTCAACACGATGGTCGCCCAGCATGGTCTGGGCAACGTGGCCATCAAGCTGGCGGCGAAGAGCAAGGATGGGCCCCGCGGCACGTACTACTCGCCGGCGGTGTCCAGGGTAAACGTGGAGCCCAGCGTGTTGGAGCTGGCACGCACAACGCTCGCATCCTAACCTTGGGCGTGTCGGGGGTGGGTTAGGGTCAAGCCTAACTCACCCCCACCGCAGGAGAACTCAGGGATGATCAACTCATCGTACTTCAATCACGTCGACCGAATTATAAAGGATGGCTTGCCGGCCGCCCCACGCGGCCTGGCGGTGCGCGAACTCTTCGACGTTGACTTCTCGTTTTCATCCTGCAATGTTCCCCGGCGCCGTGGGCTAAACCTTGCGCTTGGGTTCATGGAGATGTGCCAGCTCATCGGCGGGGTATTCGATCGTGAGGCGATCGCCGCCGTCGCGCCGAAGGCGCAGCTCGACCTCTTCTCCGGGCAATCGGCGTACGGTCCACGAGTTCGCGATCAGATCCCGCCGGTGATCCAGGAGTTGGTTGATGACCCAAGCTCGCGTAGGGCAACGCTAATCATCGCCAATCAACGAGAGGTTGACGCCGCTAACACGCCATGTACCCTGACCTACCAATTCCACCTGCGCGATAAAGTTCTCAATGCTAGCGTCTTCATGCGCTCATCCGACGCCATCTGGGGGTTGCCGTACGACGTCGTCCAATTCGGTGGGTTACTGCAGGCGGTCGCCTCAGCCATCGTTGTTCGCCCTGGGTGGATCACCATCCACATTGGAAACGCGCACGTGTACGATAGTACGATGCACCTTAGGCCCACCATTGAGGAGTCAAGCTGGGAGAGAGCAACCATGTTCACGTTGCCCGCCGCCGCTGGCGCCGACCCATTGACTCGATGGTATCATGCTAGGGAGTGGGCGCTGGAATTCGTGCGCAATGACCACGGAGCATGGGACACCGGTGTGCCACTCGGCATGGGAGTAATGTCATGGCCACGACGTTAGCGTACGTTTGTGAGCGGTACCTTGATAACGTGAACGCCACAATGTCCCCATTCACCGGGGAAACGTACGCGGTGGGGCTGCGCCGACTTCGATCCTACTTGGCTCGAACCCGTGGCTTGCTGAGCGTGCGTAATCTAAGCGTCGACGATATTATCGCCTACTTCCAATGGCTGCCAACGCAGAGGCTATCCGCTCGATCGATTGCGACGTACGCGGCCGCAGCTGCTGGCCTGTGGGGGTGGATGGTGATGACCGGTGACGTTTACGTGACGGAGCATGACACGGCGAGGTTCAACGCGGCGCGACGAGCGCTCTCCACACGGCGAGCGCTGATGCCTAAGGTCCCAAGGATGGACCACGTGATCGCGGTCCGCGAGCAAGCCCTCAGAGAGCGCACCCTTGTGGGCGATCACTATGCGCAACGCAATCGTGCCCTAGTCGAACTCATGTTCACGACCGGGTGCCGCGTCGGTGAGATCGCCCGATTGGTCGTCGACGACGTTGATGTGGCGGGCAGGCAAGTAACCGTGCGTGGGAAGGGTGGGAAGGTGCGATCGATCCCGATGACGGCCGAGGTCATCGAGTTACTGCGCGACTATTGGGTGCGCGTCGCGGCGACGCACGCCGCGCCAGCATTCTCAACTGGTCGTCGCCCGACAGGTGCCCTAAGCACCAACGCCATCCGCAAGGTGATCGTCGGGCTAGCGGCGCGGGCCGGCCTCCCCGCCGGCGCGGTCACCCCACACTCGTTCAGGCACGCGTTCGCATCCCACATGCTGCGGCACACCGGGCGGGTGGAGCTGGTGCAGAAACTGCTGGGGCACGCGTCGATTGACACGACGATGATCTACGCCGAGCTGCTTGACGACGATGTGCGGGCAGCGTACGATGGAGCGTTTGAGGAGAGATAATCTTATGGCAGACAACACGGCATACATGGACATAGTGCTGCAGGAATTCAACAAAAATTCACGTGTTACGCTTGGTCAAAGAGCCAAGGATGGGCATAGACTTGTATGGGTTGATCGCCAGAGACCGGCGGTTGCGTGGGTATTCCCAACCCGCTATTATATATTACGCAATGGCGAGGGCGGTACCGTGTGTTCATCAAACACTAAGTATGAGTCATCAGCTCCACTACGAACTTTAGATAATGCAGTGATGCTTCGTAACCGTATTATGAGGGTGGTGCGATCATGATCAAGCCAACCGCGATCGGGTGCTACGTGTACGCGGGCGGGTTCACATCTGGCATGACGGACGCTGGCATCCTTACCGTCGCCAACTTCAGCGATGGGTTCGGGGACGAGATCTTCAGCCTCAACTTCCCAGCCGTGCCCATCGTGGGCGAGCCGTGGGATATTTTCAAGTGGGATCGAAGCAGGCCAGACATCGTGTACGGCAACCCGCCGTGCGCGGTGTGGTCGCCAGCGTCAACGGTGAGCCACGGTCAAAGGAAGGTCAAGCATTGGTCAGAGGACCCACGCATGAGTTGCTGGGATCGCCTACTGCAACTTGGCCTGCGCCTTAGACCCAGCATCATCGTCGGGGAGAGCGTGCCGCAATTCTTCACGAAGGGGTGGGCATTCTCAAGCTCGCTCGCCAATGAGTTGATGCACCACGGGTACTCAGTCACATTCCTGTTTCACGACGTGAAGTTTTTGGGTGGCGCGCAGCAGCGTCGTCGCGTGTTCTTGATTGGGCACAGGGTTGAGTTGCGCATCCCGCAACAGTGCGAGGTTGAGATGGTGACACCGGCGGAGGTGCTCGCCAACGTTCAAGATCCGGGTGAGCTCGTTGAGCTTGTCGACTCCGTCGCGGAGATAATCAACTTGGTCCCAGTTGGTGGGACTGTGTCGCGCACGTTTGATGCTTACTTTGGGCCCAAGGAAAGCCGTCCACCGGGACTTCGTCGACCGTCGATGTACGACAGTCGACTCGACCCGACCAGACCAACGGGCGCCATCATCGCCGATCGCCTCTACCACCCAACTGAGGGTAGAAAGTTGGGGGTGCTTGAGCTGGCGGCGCTGATGGGGTATCCCGATGAGTGGGATTGGGGTGACCGCTCACCCGGCTTCAAGCTCGGTCGGATGTTCAAGGCCGTCACACCATACGCTGGGAGATACTTGGGAGGATTGCTACGCTCCGCCTTGACAGACCCCACCCCGATCAGTGCGAGCAACTTGAGCGCACGAGCGGTCTATCGCTGGGCCAAGTCAACGCGCATCCTGGACCTCCTTCCGATCAACGAGGAAGTTGATCTCACCGATGAAGTGAGGGCAGCGCCTCGAAGGGAAGGCGGAGAGCACCGATGAGCGTTTTATTGACCGGGATGACGCCGACGCAATGCGGTAGCAAGCATCAACGCAACCACATATTTGGGAACACGGACGCCGTTCGGGTTGGGCTGGAGGCGCTTGGGCTCAAGGTGAGCCAAACGAACCCCAAGCGAATGAGGAGCGTCGATGAATACGAGCTCATCATCGCCGGCATCTATGGGCCGATGACGATGGTCGCGAGCTACGCCTTTGATCTCGCTCGGCTGCTAACGATGGCGTTTGAGGCCAACAAACCGGTGCTCCTATTCGTCGACGATTGGCACCTTGCCCCAGTGCGGCTGCAAACGCGTCGCCTGTATGAGTCAATGGAGCAGTACGATAAGCGCGCTCGTTTCAAATACGCCGGTGATCCTGACCTGTTGGAGTTCATGTTGAACCCAGAGGTGAAGGCTAAAAATATGCACGCGTTTGCCGCGATGTTGGAGTTGCGTCACCCCATCGCAGGGCTCATCATGCCGGTGTTTGCGTGGCACATGCGTCACGATACCGAGGTGCGATTGGCGCAGCAGATCGGGATGCCGCTTGATCGCATCTTTTTCGTCGACCCAAGCAACATGCTCAACGACGCAAACCCATTTACCGTCGACATCCCCGTCGAGAAAGAACGCGCGTGGGTGTTAGCCGGATTGTACGATCAATCAGCCTGGGCGCAATCGCTCAAGATTAGGTGGCCGCTCACTTGCTATGGGCACAGGCGAAGCGGGCTGCAGGTGCTCCCAGAGATTGCGTTGATCAAGGAGGTGTACGCCAACGTGTGGGGCGTGCTATCCTACCCATACCCCAGCAAGAACGTTGGTTGGTGGCGCAATCGCTATCAATTCGCCGCGAAGGCAGGGTGCGTACTCTACGCCGACAACATGGAGGCGCCACCTGACCCATCCTACTCAATGTCCCTGTTTGAGATTGAGGCCCTGTCAAGCGCGCACCTTGCCGACTTGGCCGCGCGTCAAGCCGCAGCACTGCGCAACCTATCGTGGTCGCGCGACAAGTACCTTCAAGCGCTGCAACTTGCGGTGGCAACTGCGATGAGGTCGGGTGGGGCGGTGCGCGCATGATCGTCGACATCGCCGGTCATCGCGTCATCCTCAACGACCTTCCAGCCACCCTGCGCGCGTTGGATGGGGATCGGCTGGTGGCGTTCGACATTGAGACTACCGGCCTATCGCCGTGGCGCGACAACATCGCGCTGGTGCAACTCTACGGCGACGACAGCAGCTCCGCCGCGGTGCTGCAAACTCCCAACGGCATCCCGCCAGAGCTGCGGGAGTTCATGGAGAGCGATCGCGAGTTCATCGCCCACAACGGCGTGGCGTTCGACATGCTCTTCCTTGGGACACACGGGGTGGACTTCACCCGGGCACGGTGGTATGATACCCTAGTTGGGGAGACGTTGATCAACACCACTGCCAGGCGGGACGTGCGGAAGTCGCTTCAGGCGAGCGTTCGTCGTCGCCTTGGCATGCACGTCGACAAGGACATCGAGCACTCCCATTGGGGGCGCCCAGAGCTCACGGCGGAGCAGCTGGAGTACGCGGTCGGCGACGTAGTCCACCTGCCGGCGCTCCGCCGAGCGCAGCGCGAGAAGGCCGACGAGACGAAGCAAACTGGCGCACTCGAGATGGAGATGCAGTTGGTCCCCATCATCTCGCAGATGATCTTCAACGGTATGCCCATCGACGTTGGTGCGCTGAACGCGTACCTGATGGTGGCCGCCGAGAAGCGCGCGGCCGCCGAACCGCACCTCATGGAGCACCTCGGGCAGATCAACCTACGATCATCGACGGTGGTGATAAAGTCACTGGTGGCCGCCGGCGTTGAGTTGCCAACGTCCCGACGGAAGCGGGCCAGCGGGCAGTGGGTTGATGCCCCAACGGCGGACCACGACGCGCTGGCCATCATCGCGCAGCACGAGGGCCTGGCGGGCCAACTCGCGCAGTGGTTGCTAGATTGGCGGGCGCCCGACCAACGCCTGAAGGTGTACGATGAGGCGTGGGTCGAGGAGCACGTGGATAACGGCCGCGTTCACGCGCGGTACTGGCAGTGCGGGACCGACACCACCCGGCTGACGAGCTCGGAGCCAAACTTCCAGCAGTGGCCGCGCGACATGCGGACGGTAATTGGGAATGAGCCTGGGTCACTGGTTGGCTCGGCGGACTACTCCCAAATTGAGGTGTGCATCGCCGCGGCGATCGCCGAGGACGAGGCACTGCTTGGCATGCTCAACTCCGAGGACATCCACCTCGCCATCGCGTCCTTAGTGTTCATGCTCCCGCCGGAGCAGATCACCAAGGAACAGCGCCGCCTCGCGAAGGCGTGCGTGTTCACCCTCCTATTCGGGGGTGGGGCCATGGGCATCTACAGGTACGCGCGCAATGAGGGTTCGCCAATCACGCAAGAGGAGGCAATGGCGGTAATGGCGCAATTCCTGTCGCTGTTCCCAGGCGTCAAACGCATGCGCGCGAAGGCTGAGGCCACATGCCGGCGCCGAAACGCGGTCGCCGTGACGCTCCCAAATGGGGCGCGGCGTGTGCTTGCCGGAGCAAAGAATCGATCCACCGTGCTCCTGAACACGATGGTGCAGGGGTCAGCTGCGGTCGGCATCAAGTTGTCTATGTTGGAGGCCGGGCGGCGTGGGTTGAGCAAATACCTCAGCGCGCAGATCCACGACGAGTTGGTCGTCGTCGCGCCGGAGGCGGAGGCGCAGGACGCGCTCGATGAGCTGTGCGACTCGATGCGGTGGGGGATGAACGAGATCTTCCCCGGGATGCCGGTCAAGGTTGACCCAGCGTTGGGGAGGACGTGGTCATGATGCGAACACTCGAGCTTGACCCAAACGACGTTGAGAAGTTAGCCGATGGGTTGGAGGTGCTGCTAAGGGTGCAGTTGACCGTTAGCCCATCGCTGGACGGACACGCGCTCGAGCCATCGCGCGCGAACAAGCTACTGTACGGCTATGCCCTGCAGCATGAGGTTGGCGAGTTGCTCGACGTGCTTGGGTGGAAGCCGTGGAAGGCGAACAAGCGGCCGAACCGGGAGCGAGTGCTCGATGAGTTCGCGGACGTCCTGGCATTCCTTGGCCTGATCGTCCACTACCTAACACAAACGGACGTGGCCGTAGAGGAGGGTCAGATCACCCAGCGCCCAATCCTCGTCGATCATCTCGCGCAGGCATACGTCTCAAAGTCCTACGAAAACATGGCGCGCGCCCGAGGTGAGCGCGATGGGTATGGGCAGAATGATGCTGACTAAGCGACAGCGGGAGCGCCTGCTGTATCACCCACAAACCCGCGGCATGTCCCGCGCCGAGGCGCGGCTGGAGGCATGGGCCAGGGTCGCGCACCCAGACTGGTTCATCAATGATCTGGACGAACTGTGCCGGTGGATCTCGCGCAATATTGAGGAGACCCGATGGTTCAGGGCAATTAGCCCGATCAGGGGCATCGCGGTGCGTGTCGGCCACGGATCAAAGGACGCGTTCGCAGTCCGCGATGAATTTGGGAGTCTCCACGTCGGTGACATCACGCTCCCGCCGCGCTTCCGGACGACCCTTGCGGCCTGCCACGAGTGCGCGCACTTGTTGCAGCCAGTGGACGACGATGAGCTCATCGACCGTGGCTTGAAGACGCACGGCCCAGAGTTCATCGGCATGTTCCTGTATGTGGTGCGGCGCGCACTTGGGCGCCGGGCAACGGAGCGCTTCCAAGGCATGCTGCGGGATGAGGGGGTCGAGTGGGTGAGGTACCAACCTAAACGAACGAGGAGGAAGTAGACGATGCCAGGCAACTCAATGTGGACGGCTGAGGAGCTACTGTTCGTCATCTCCGCGGTGGCTGACCCAGCCAACAAGGCACTGTCAAAGACGGCGCTCGCGCGGGCATTGGTACTGCAGTGGCCAAAGGGCGGCAACGATCGATCGGAAGGCGCCGTGACGGATGCCATCGAGCGGGCGCGACTCGGCTCACTGCAAATCCAGTTGGACCGGGTGAGGGCGGCAGCGGTGAAGCGCGCCGCGCTCGCGGCTGCGGCCGCGGAGCAGCGGATCAAGACTGGGCCAACGCCGTCGGACGATGAACTGTTCGCGTTCCTCAAGGATAAGCCGCGCGCACTGTTGGACGTGTGCAATGCGTTCAACGTCTCGCCGGACCATGCCCAGGCACGCCTGAGGGCGATGGAGGAGGCCGGCTACAACCTGGAGGAGCTTGACGCGGAACTATCCACCGTGCAGATCACGACGCAGACCAGAACGGTGGCCCCCACGCCGGCCCGCGTGCTATCCGACGAGGCCGGGATGGTCGTCTCGCTCGGGTTCATCAGCGACAAGCACGCGGGCAGCGTGTTCTCGCAGCCAAGCGCGGTCGCCGCGTGCGCGCGCATCATGCACGAGGAGTACGGCGTGCGACACTTCTTTGATCCTGGCGACACAACCGCCGGGCTGTACGTCTACCGCGGGCAGGCGGAGGAGCTCATCCCGCAGGCGCGCCCGCGCGGGCGCGAGTACGCCTCGCGCGCGACGAGGGTGCAGGTCGAGTTGGCCGACGCCTACACGCCCAAGCTTGAGGGCGCGGAGTGGTGGATGCTCGGCGGCAACCATGATTGGAACCACGTCGTCACGTGTGGGCTCGACCCGGTGCGCATGCTCTGCGATCGTCGACCAGACTGCCATTACCTTGGCTACGACGTCGGCGGACTGTGGATCACCGACAAGGTGTACCTCCGACTGTGGCACCCCGGTGGCGGGCGCGCGTACGCCAAGAGTTATCGCCTGCAGAAGGGGCAGGAGTCGATCGCCGTCGAGGCACTGCTCGAGGCGATCAAGGGCGAGCAAACGCCGGCGACCAGCATCCTGATGGCGGGGCACATGCACGAGGCGATCTGGTTGTGCACGCTCCCAATCCTCGCCGGCTTCGCCGGGTGCTTTGAGGGACGAACGTCACTGTCGAAGCGCAAGGGTGGCGGCGTTGACCTGGGCGGAACCGTGCTGCGGTTGCTGCTGACCGACGGTGGGCGCATCCAGCGCGTCGAGCACACGTTCCTGGCGTACGACGAGATCGAGAACGACTGGCGAAACTGGCCGACGCCGGAGCAACCGACGCCCAACTATGACCCGGACGATGACCTGCGAACGCTCTACCAATTCGCCGGTCGACCGCCAGGTGAGCGGTTCCCAGCGGATGATCCACGGCGTGGGTCAGAGTACGTTGGCGGGCACTAGGGCACAGCACAGTGCGAATGGACAACCGTGCGTACCCGTGATATAATGAACGCAGTCCGTCGGGGAGCAGCCGGGTCGCGCCCGGTCTTCCTGGCGGAGGCTAACCCACAGTAGAGCACCAATGAGCAGGAGGAACACTATCATGCTTCACTCGTTGTACGACACCATGCGCGCAAGTGGGGTGGCCTCGGCTACCGCGGCGCGCGAACTCGAGGCGATGCTGCACGGTTGGGAGACTCGGGCGAAGCGGGCCGAGGCGTCGGCGGCCTACTGGCGCGGGCAATTCCAGGCCATCGCGTTCATCGCCTTTTTGCTGACGCTGGTGGCGATCGCGCTTACGGTGATCACACTGGCGTACGCGCTGGGGGTGGTGTGATGGAAGCGCCACAGGTTGATGGCAGCGACGTTGGCGTCAGCGAGGCGCTGGACAGGATCGCCGCGCTCGAGGCGGAGCAGGCCGGCCTAATCGCCGCGGCATCCGACGCGCGCGACGCGATCATTGACCCACTCATGGCATCGATCAAGTCAAAGCTCGACGACGTCGACTCGACCTTCTCGCCGAGGATCGTGGAGTTGCAGGCGAAGATCCTGAGCGAGCGGGACAACGTCCGCAACTCCGTGCTGGTCCTTGGCCGCAGCGTCGAGGGTGCGACCCTGCGCTGCGAGTACGTGCGTGGGCGCGTGACGTGGGACGACCGAGCGTTGAGTGGGTACGAGGCCGCGCACCCGGAGATCGCAAACTTCAAGCGGGTCGGCAACGCCAACACCCGCATCGTGGCGATCAGGCGAGGAGGGTGACGTGCATACTGAGACGCAGACCATCAGGGTTGGCGATTGGGTGGACGGGGTGGACCCAACGTACGACTTCGAGGCGTGGATCGAGAAAAATGCGGGCTCAAACCCGGCGTACATGCGGGAGCGGGTCACGCTCCTACGCCGCATCGAGGCGGCGCTCGCGGTTGGGTTGAGCGTCGAAGCATCCGCATACGGTGGGTGGCTACGGTATTACCGGAGGGTATTCCGAATTGGGATGTGGGACGGGTGGCCATACTGGGCACCCACACCCACGATCTTGACGGAGATCGACCCACCGATCGGGACCGCCTGCGTCGAGAAGATCCAGTGGATGCGCCTGACCAGCGCGTTGATCGACGGGGTGGAGGTGACGGCATGAAGCGCAACATTCACCCGGCGGTGTTCGCGGTGCCGGACCTACCGTGGAAGTCAGCCGGCGATCCACCGCCGAAGGAAACTGGTGATCCCCCGCCGGAGAAGATTGATGTATCACTCTACGTCATCGAGATGCGGCGGCCCCCCATGAGGGGATGGTTCGCGGTCAATGAGCCACCCTACTTCTCGGTGTTCTCGGCCGAGGGGCGGTTGGACACGGTCATGGCGGAGGACGTGGATCGAATGGCTCGCGGCTTCCCGGCTTACGAGTACCGTATCCGCGAGTATCTGCCAGGGAAGGTGGTGAGGTGGTGGGTCGCATCTTCAACGTGACCATGCCGCTCCGCCCGCCGACGACCTGGGAACCGTACGTTGAGGCCGCCAGGGTCGCGTTCGGGCTGGTGCCGGGGAAGGACCCGGTGCCGCTGGGGCAGGAGCGCATCGGGCGCACCCACATCGCGGTCGACGCTGACGATCACTCATTCGTCATCGTGGAGGACCCGCTGAGCAACGTGGTGCGCTTCTGGTTCAAGGGTAAGGCAACGGAGGTTGGCAGCACGGCCGAGCGACTGCGATCCAAACTGCTGCGTCACGTTCACCCACCGGCGGGGTTGTGCCTCGACACGCGGGCGTTCGAGATCGGAACTGCCAGCCCGGAGACGTGCGTGGAGGTCAAGCTGGGCGCGCCACCGATGCGGGGGAGGGCGGCACCATGACAGTCAGACATGGCATTGAGTACAGGCTGCGGGGGAGTGGCAATGAGTGGTCCCAAATGTCGATCCTCCTCCCGCTCGAGGGCGCAGTCAACCTCAAGGAACACTACGAGAGCCACTATCAACCCATGATCTTTCGCCTGTTCGAAGTGGTGGTCCCATGATCGGCCTCGACTGGGTTGGCATGACCTTGTCCCTCACCGGCGCGATCCTGGTGGGGCAACGGGTGCGGGTGGGTTGGTTCGTGAGCTACGCGGCCGGCCTGGCCTGGACGATCTACGGCATCCAGGTTCGCAGCTGGCCCATCATCCTGCTGGATGTGTTCTTCATGGCGAACTGCATCATCGCGCTGAGGCGGTGGGGGCGGCCAATCGAGAGGGAATGGCGTGAGTACCCGGCAGACTTCTAGGAGGTTGCGATGACCGATGAGATCCTGAGCATGACCCTGCAGGAACGGATGAGGATCCTCTCACTCGCGTCCAAGAGCGCGGAGATGTTGGAGGGCGATGGGCCCCCAACCATGATCGACGTCAAGCAGTGGAAGGCTTTGGCCAAGGATGTGCGACCCATCCTGGCGCGACTGGACCACGATTGGCCGGCGATGTTGCCCCTGCCCCACGATGGGGTGCGATGGACGGAGAGGTGGGTGAAATAATTGGAATTATTTTACCTGGGCTCAGGTTGGCGGCGATGGACCCCACAACCTCGCAGGGTTCAGCAGGTAAGAACAGACCTAAGATTGCGGGAAGCCCATCTGAGACCCGCCCAGTGACGTCGGATGGGGTACAATCTAGCCCAGACGAACCCGCCGGGCGGGGGAGGCAGTAGGATGATCCCAACGAGGGTCTACATCGCAGGCGCATACAGCCAAGGCGACGTCATGCTCAACATCCGGACCGCGATCATGGCCGCGGACGTGGTATGGCGGGCGGGTGGCGTACCCTTCGTGCCGCACCTCACCGGGTTCTGGCACGTGATCTCGCCGCACCCATACGAGGATTGGCTGGCGCTCGACCAAGAGTGGCTGCGCTCGTGTGACGTCGTACTGCGCCTGCCCGGCACGTCTGGCGGCACAGACGCGGAGGTGGCCTTGGCCATCGAGCTCGGGATGCCGGTATACCATAGCCTGCACGAGTGCACCGCGGCACTAACGCGCGAGCGGATCGCGCGGATCGCGGAGACGAGGCGCATGGAGCGGCTAGGCGAGTTCGCTGGCCCAGGGTGGGGGCACGGCGAGTGAGCGACGATGAGGGGAGATTGAGGTGAGGAGAAAGGCGATGAAGAAGAGGGAAGTGACATCCAATAAGGTGGTGCGGGCGAGCGACTGGAATACCGATTACTCTTCGTATGTGCGACGGTGGTTGGTGACTGCCTGGTGGACTATGAAGCACGTGCGCCTGTTCGATGCGCTGCTGTTCCTCCCGCGTCTGCTGCTCCGCGGTGTGGTGTGGATCGCCCGCTACCTGTGGGGCGCATCACTGCGCGACCTGCTCCTCCTACTCCCCCGCCTCGTGTGGGCACTGCTCGGCCGCACACTGCGGGTCAGCCGGATCTCGACCGCGCTACTGGGCGCGCTGGCCGGCGCGGCGCTGTACGGCCTGATCGTGCTGAGCCCGCTGCGGCCGATCGTGCGGGATGCTGTCACCACGGTGATCGCCGACAAGTTGGCTGGGAGTGCGATGCCGCTGGTGGTCTGCGATGCCTTCTTCGCCGAGGGCCGCGAGGACTGCCAGGTCACGTACTCCCACGGCCTGCCGATGAACTACTGGGGCGTCGTCACCAACTCGGCCTACCTGGTCGAGCGGGCCGTGAACATCGTTGGCCTCTTTGAGGTCGACCGCATCGTGGGGATCGCCGAGATCCCCGAGGTCATCTACGCCAGGCCGGTGATAAGCTCGTCCTCGGTCCATCTTGGTGGTCAAACCGACTGCAACAGTTGGGTCATGGCCAACGAGCGGTACTTCACCTTCGACGCGTGGAATGATGCCAGGGACGTTCAAACGACCCTGACGCACGAGCTGATCCACAACCAAGATGGCTACTTCTGTGACACGCCCGTCCCACCGCCGTCGGACTGCAAGATCGTCGAGGTCTACGGGCAAACCTACTACAGGTGTCAGTCACCGCGGGCCCTTGAAGCCATGAAACTGTGGCTGCAGGACCGGTCGGTGTGGGTCGAGTCGCACACCTCCGCCGCGACGGTCGAGGCGCTGGCCGCCCAGTGCAGGGTGGGGGACCCGGTGGCGTGCCGGGCCTTCTGGGACGACGTCAAGGGTACGTCGGCGCGCTCGCTATACGTGGAACTCAACCAGGCGCGCCTGGGGTTTCTGTACGAGCCGTTCATGAACGCGCTGGTGAGGTCACGCGATGAGGCGAAGGCCGCCGATCACGCCTACCGAGACTACGCGCTCAGTGGGCCGGGTGGGCTCGCGGCGCGGGAGGCCATCATCGCCAAGTACTACCACATGCCATGGGTCACGTACATTGTGCCCGGCATTGTGGACAACGCGCGCCTGAACACCGGCAACGTTGGCCTCTTCTCCGGCAACTTCGACGCCTACCGCGTGATCCTGGGCATGCCCTACGACGACACGCAGCGCATGTTCACCCCAGTTGGCGTCGCCTTCCTGCGCCTGATGACCGCCGGCGCGTGGCGTGGGCCAGTCGACACCGGTGGGCTGCCACAACCGCAGGTTGTCGTCGTCAACGGTCAGCAGCTCCTGCCGACGCGCTGGAACGTCAACTACCACGGGCTCGCACAGTGACGTGCGGCGTTGCCGTGGAGGGACAAACGATGACGATGAGCGGTGCCAGCTATTCGAGCAGGCGCCGGAGCAGGTGTGGTCGTGAAGGTGTGTAGTCGCACGCGGCGCGCGAGCGCGGTGCGAACCCACATGGAGGTGGGAGCATGAACCCAATTGAGGGAGTGGTCGCCACGCTCGGCGTGATCTTCTTCGTCGCGTTCCTGGTGACCAGCATCGTGGAGGCCGTCTTCGGCCAGGCGTTCGAGCAGATCGCCGCGTTGAAGCCGTACAAGTGGGCGCAGGTGTACCTGGCCTACGCGGCCGGCATCATGATGGCGTTCGTGTACGGGTTTGACCTGATCGCGCTGCTGGGGCAATTCCTTGGCAGCACCATCGCGGTCACCGTGGCTGGCACAATCGCGACCGGCATCGGCATCGGGATGGGCGCGAGCTGGCTGCACGACGCGGTGAAGACGTACTTCATCAAGCCGACCCTGCCCGCCTAGCGGGTGAGGGTCGGTCGGAGGGGAGAGTGGCCCGGCGCCCGCCGGGCCACTGTCATTCTAGCCTGGGGCAGGGTCACCCAGATTGACTCAGCTGGATCTTAGGGGTGGTGGGGGTGATCTTACCTGGTGGGGCCGCCGACCCGCCAGCGGAAGTGCGAGTGCCCCGCGTCCCTCGTGCCCCTCGGGCAGCGGATGGTCACGATCCCATCAAACTCGGCGCGCACGAGTTCGGCCAGGCACATGCGGCAGCGGAGCGGGTAGCCCAGCAGCTCGTACAGGATGTCATCGTGCTTGCCATCGAGCGGGCTGATCAGCTCGAGCCCGAGCGCCCAACGCACCGCGGCGCCGACGACCAGCATCGCGACGATGACCGCCCAAACCTCGCCCACCTCACAACCCCCTAAGAAGACTGTAGAGCATGGAGAGGAACCCACCGATCGCGGCCGTCACGGCAATCCACGTCACCCGCGACACCGTCGCCCAACGCTCGTTCAGCGTGCGCACGCGTTCGTTGAGCCCGATGAAGTCTGGGTGGTCTGGGTCGCCAACCAGCGCCTGCGTCAGGCACTTGATGTCCCCGTGCATGACGGCAAGCTCCGCCCGCATGGCAACAACCATCTCCTTGTTTGCCGTCTCGGCTAGCGCCTGATCGATGCGATTGATGTCCGCCCTCGTGGCAACGTCGCCCAACTTCCGCTCAAGGCGAGAGATGCTGGTTACGATCTTCACGCGGGATTGCGCCGACGGCGTCAATCGCACCACCCTGGCCTTCGTCATGATTGCACCACCTCAAGTTGGATTGCGCCGCGCGCGTACTCCAGCCTAACGCGCGGGATCACGGGCTGTGGTGGATCCACCGGGTCGACCACCACCGCCGGCTCCAGGTTCAGGTCAATCGACCTACTCTCTGCCCCGAACTTCTCACCCTGCAGGTTACCGTCCGCCCAATATTGCCACCGCGCCCACTCGGCCCAGTCGCGCGGCTTGAACCGCCCATCAGACCACGGACCCGTGTGGGAGGCTGGCAGTCCCGTGATCGGGTCGACCGGCACGTAGCGCGCGACGTGCAGGCGGTGCCGCACCCATTCTGGCCGCGCCGCCACGGCGATGTTCCAGAATGACGCGCGGGTGTAGATGTCACCCGGCCCGAGGGGCACGCCGTGCCGCTCCAGTCGATCAAGGAACGTGAGTTGCCGGTCCGCCACCATGCCCGACGGCATCTGGCCACCGCTGTCCTCGAAGTCCGCCACGTATCGCCGTGTGTAGGGCAGGCGCGCGATCAGCTCGGTGAAGTAGTCCGCCTGCGCCAGTGGACTGTGGTTCGGACGGAAGTACCAGTAGAACCCATACTCCAACGGCGAGTCCACAACCGCGTCCTTGCTGCGCGCAAACTGAAAGTCAGCGTACACCGCACCAGTGTCCTTGTTGCACGATCCCGCGCGGATGTACGCGAACGCCGCGCCCGCGGCCGCGCACCTGGCGAAGTCCATCCGCCCCTGCCATGTGCTAACGTCTACCCCGAGGATGAATGTCATCGTGATGCCTCCTACCAGAACCAAACCGCGCCTGCCGGTGGCTTGATGGGGTTGATCGGGATGGTGTAGACCTTGTGCTCGCCACCCGCGACCATCGTCCAGGTGATCGCCTGCGTTGACGGTACCCAGCTCATGACGTGCCACCCCGCGAACTGGACGTGATCGTACAGTACCGTCTGCGCGCCCGTCGCCACCGCGTCGCTCGCCACTATCCCGATCTCGTACGCCCTCCCGTACGGCTTCACAGTCGGGGTCGTCGTCCATGTGGTGCCACCGCCGTCGTCAACCGTTATGATTGTCCCCGTCGGTGCCACCTGATCAACGTTGTAGAGGCTGAGCAGCACAACGTGGGCGTCCCGCGCCGCGGCCCACTGGCAGTTGAACGTGTTGGCCCCGGTCGCGGGTGCCACCAGGCCGTAGACCTTGACCTTCACCAGTCCCGTGGCGACCGCCCCCATCGCGACCCCACCGTAGGTGATGGACGACGGTGTCGGGTCCGCGTTGCACGTCAGCAGGGCGAGCAGGTACCGCTGCACGTTGGCGCCCACCGTGAACGATTGGTCGACGACGGTGACCGAACCCAGCGCGTGCTCGGCGATGTTGTCCTGCAGCACGCTCACCGCAGCACCTCCACCAGGTCCACCCGCCGGTGCACCTCGAGCGCGCCGCCCACGGTCGCGTTCAACACCAAGAACCCAAGCGCCCGCGTCTCACGCTCCATGACTCCGTGCATGTGCAGTAGGGTTGCGTCACGAGTCTCGATCGGAAAGTCATCCCACCCAATGTAGTCGGGGTCGAAGTGGTTGGGGTCTGGTTCGCCGGCCACGAATGACCTGAACCCGAGGTCGCAGCCGAGCAGGATGATCGGGTTGTGCCCCATCATTGCGGCCATCTGCACCGCCACGTTGAGGGTGGACCCGTACGCGCACACGTTCGGGAGGTGCCACCCAATCGGGCGGTTGGTCGAGTCCACGTTGCATGCCACGTGACTGCGGCAAGACCACAGGTAGGACACGCGGGGCGGCCACTCGAAGCCCCGCCGCGCCAACTCCACCTCATTGGCTCGATCGGCTCGAATGAACGAGTGCTCTGCCGCCTCGACGTTGATCAGCGTGTCCTCCAGCATGTGTGGCCCAGTCCAATCAAACGCTAGGTAGTACGTCGGTCGCCACTCAACGTGTGGGTATCGCAGGTTGATCCGGTTCATGGCGAACGTGACCTCGCCCTGCAGCTTGTCAAGCGGCGTGTCGCGTAGGCTCGGGCCATTACCAATCACGAATGCGCGCGTCATGCCTGCATCACCTTGAGCGCCAACGACGCGAACGTGATCGTGGCGCAGCTCGTGATGCCGACCGCCAGGATGTCACCGTCGGCCAACGCGACCGTCCACCCGGACAACGTGCTGTCCTGCGACTTCGTCGCCGCGGTGATGGTCGGCGGCGTCGCGGAGCAGATGTTGTCACCCGCGACTGGGTGCGTGACCCCACCGTCGAACTGCGCGTAGGTGCACTTGTAGACGTACGATGCGAGGCTGCCCGAGGGTGTCGCGACCTGCGTCACCCGCGTGATGGTGAATGGTGATGGCACCTCAACGTAATAGCGCAGGCCGGTCGCGAGCACGCTCCCACCATCGTTGTACGGCAACGTGATGCCGTGCGCCTGCAGCGCGACGGGGTTGGCGACGACGTTCTGGTTCCAGATTGCCGCGGTGATGAGGTCGCCTGGGACCTGCGTGGCCGGTGTGGACCAGGCCATGCTACACCTCCACCGGTGGGCGGGCGTCCATCAGCCCGTGCGCCCTGTTCTGCTCGTGCAGATCCTCCAACCGTTCGTGCAGCAGGAAGTGCCGGGTCAGTGGGTCAGGTCGCGCGGCCAACGCGGCCTCAATCTCCAGCCGTCGCGTGGGGAATGTGACGGGACGCGGTAGGCCGCCGTTGTCCACGTTGTGACATGAGAGGCAGTAAAACACTGGATCATCTGGGTCAACCACATCGGCACCGCCGGCGCACTGATCACACTTCACGATCCACCGGTTGTTGTTTACCTCAGCCGGCAACGGTGTGCCAACGGGATCAGCAAACATCTTGCCCAGCCTCGCCAGTGTGGACGGCACCGCACGGGCAAGGAGCACTCGCATGGCATCGCGCCGCGTCGCACCCACCCTCCCAGTGATGAACTCCCAATGATCGCGGCCACGACCGACCCGTCCCTGCACGAGCTGGTAGGGGTTGAGCAACTTCCGAAGCAGTCGCGACTT
>ERZ1292629.244-Hain-H43-01um-R1-244-length-58004-cov-7_pt1 | contig 58004 bp, 58 predicted proteins | sample MGYA00564399_ERZ1292629 | MGnify/ENA primary metagenome ERZ1292629 (study PRJEB36523, sample SAMEA6512636) | groundwater metagenome | collected 2019-01-08 | study: AquaDiva: Metagenomics assemblies of 32 groundwater samples
TATAACCAAAATTATTGTTCTCTGTTGCTATTTTATTTTTGGTGTTAAAATCATAGATTACATATCCTGTATTGATTAATTGTTTGGTTTGTGATCCTTGTGGCGTCAATACACCGTAAGGCTTGAATTTTAGTGTTCCAGAACTTACAGTTCCCTGATCTCTCACTGGTTTGTAACTTTTCTTAAGCTTTCCATTTTCGTAATACTCATTATTCATGCGTATTGTTGATGAAGGGGATTCTATTACTGCAGCCTGTTTGATTTTTCCAAGACCATCGCTGAAACTTCTTGATTCTACTGAAACAAGGTCGTTCAAAACGTTTGTTGTGCTAACATAATTTAAGTTCGGAAAACTATTGTCGCAATTAGGATTACTATCGAGGGCATAGCAGTAAGATATCTTTTGTGAAGGCAACAGGTCATAAGGTTTTATGACTTCTGTAAGTCTTCCTAGAGCATCATAATTGTAGCTTGTTGTTTTTTGGTTTATTTCGGTGATTGCTTTAATATTCCCTGATTCATCATAAGTGCTCTTCTGGATAGGATTAGCGCTGCTTCCAAGGAATTCATTCCATATTTTCTCTGGATATTTATTCAGATAGTATGTTGTATGATATTCTGTGCCTATCGGATCTGTGTACTTCAACAAGTTTCCATGAGTATCATATTGATCAAAATTCACATATACATATTCATTATCTGGGGGGTATATGTTTTCAGGGTCTATCTGCTGGTTTTTATTTTTGTCAAGCCAGGTTTTTTTGGCTGCAGGATAAACCTGATCATTATTGAATGTAAGCCATATTGTATCTGTGTATGACAAAGGTTTTCTTGATGATGCCATACCATAAGAATCATAAGAGGTTTCCATTAAAGTGACGCTTCCTTCTTGGCCCTTCATATTCTTCTGCAAGAAAAGCCCAGGTTGATTTTGGAACGCAAAATTGTAATTAATCTCTCTTGCTTTTATAGGAATGCAACTATAATAAGAAACTGATCCGAGCATGCCTAATGCAGGTAAACTAGGCAATGTATAGGCATAACAATTTTTATACAAAAGGTATTCTATTACCTTCTTTGGCATACCATTGAAATTAGAGTAGCTATAAATGTTTCCCGGGTTGAATGAAGAGCCATAGCTGCTGTCCGGGATATCATTCCCAGCAGAGTAATAAGAAAATGCCTTTGAACTTATTATATTCGGGACAGATGAACCTGCAGAGTATTCAACTTCTTGTTGCCTCATCAAGAAATTCCCTGAAGATGAATAAGCATAAGCATCTTTGCCGGTAAATGTATCTGGAACAACCCTTGCATAGGGTATGGGTATTCCTTTTTCTTCGTCTAAATGGTCCCAGTCAAGAAGTGGTACTTTGTATATATGCTTTGACCATGTATTAAACCAATCGCTGTAACTAACGTCATCCATTTTAAGATCGTTACCGTCAAGATTATATGAATAGAAAGTTTCTCTGAACAAAGTATAATCAGATTTGGAAAGTCTTGTCCTGATTGGCCGCCCATATTGATAATCAAATGACGTGATACAATTACCATTTCCACTGCACGCACTAGGATAATCTCTTGCAGTTATATAGTAATCTACCATGGCTCCGGAGTCTGAACCTCCAGATTTCCCGATTATTCTTGTTGCTACACTTGTATATGCAACTTTATTTACATTAGATCGGCCAATATCACTTTCTGAATAAGAATATCCAGCACTCACACTTCCTTTGCAGCCAATAAATTCAGATGGCCAGTATTGGGTTGCAGTTGTTTTTATTTTTCTGCAAAAAGGATCGCTTTCTATTACGCCCATTCCATATTGATAATATGTCGAGGTTATTTCTCCAGAGCCATCATCTGCTTCTATTCTAGATAGCCTTGTTCCAAGCCCATTAAACGGATTAAAATTTGCCGGGCATGTACTCCAAAAAGGAACAGTGCCTATATTATCTTGTAAACATCTTAGCGTACCAATCTCTTGAACATCTTGTAGATAATAAACATTATCTGGTTGAAAAACATACTTTACGTTGCCGCCAGTAGGATAAGTTATTGTGCTAATCAAGAAATCTGTGGGGTCATTGGCACATAGGCCATATTTATTTTCGGCGCTGCATGGAATGTTCTTGTATTCAAATTTTGTCGGTGGCAATGAAGCAGATTCTGATATTCCATACTCCTTTATCTGCCTTAAGGTCAGTTTGCCATTAATTCTGCTGGAGTCTGTATAATAATCAAAGGCTACCTTCTTCAATAATTCTTGAGATGCTCCAGGCACCCCAGGATTCTGCTTTAATGATATGAAGTTCAGTCTCTTTAATCCGGGCCTTACAGAGTCATATATGCCTCTTGTTGGACTATAGTCTAAATTTACTTCATACAAAGGGGTTGTTATCTTTATTAACCTATAATCTACTATTGTTGAGGAGCTTGTTATTCTTGCTTGCTTGAACAAATGTGATCCTTCATTCCCATAGAAAACAGAGCTTGAGTAAAGATAGCTTGGAGAGTTTTCTATAGTAATTGTTGGACCGGTTTCATAATCAAATTTCACCCAGCTTCCTTTATCATTCTGGCTTGGTCCAGGAATCGAGTCAGAATCTACATAATCAGCGCTTTCTATGTAAGCAAGTGGCCATGAATAAGTATATGGCTTATTGGCGGGGCTTATAACTAAGTTTCTTATAGAGCATGCATAATTTAAGAACTTAATTTGTTCATCAGTACTTGTGATAAGCTCCGGATCATTGTCACATATTGTTTGTGTTGTTCTTGTGTTTATGACAAGATCTTTGAATATGTACCTAGTCCCATCTTGCACAGTAACAACAAATTCGCTAATGCCGTTTACGCCACCAGCATCGTATGAATAAGATATTTTCCATGGTTTTACATTGCCAAAAATAAATTGCCTATTGCTATTGAGCATCATTCCGCTGCCTTCACCATTAACACTAATGTAGAAATTATCCGGATTGCCTCTATTCACTCCCTTGATATAATCATATAATTTATTGTTGCTATTACTATTCTTGCATAATCCGTCAAAAGTATCCCAATAGCAGCCACTTATAGCTAGGCAGTCATTAGATGGGTTAGGGCGGCAATCTACAGCACTAGGGCATATATTAACTCCGGGAATGTCTTTTTCTGAGTATTTTGATCCATATCCACCAGGCCTATCAAAAAGCCATCCTGTCTCTTCTACATTAACAGTATTGCCATTACAATCGCTGTCAATACGGTCATTTACATGGATATATTCGTCAGGGACCCCATTAACAGATCTTGTAATTGCACTTGATGCTCCAAGGCTAAATCCAAATCCGACATCAGTTGAATCTTTTCTTAATGTATTGTCAGAAGAACTGTAAATAATGTTTACGGGAATGTCAAGGCCGCCTAACCCAGGAACATTAAACAATTGTATCGGCAATATCAGGTCTCCTCCAGATCCTGAAGACCCTTTGTCAACATTTGCAAAAGAAGCTGCCTGCGGATTTGCTGCATTCATATCTGCGTTAGCATAGTCTACATAGAATGAGGTAAGCAAAAAGACTAGAGCTAGTAATAGAAAAGCTGCTTTATTCACAATATCAACACCCCCTCTAATAAGTTGCTAATGTCGAGATATATAAATTTTATTATTCCCATCTTCATTGAGTTTTAATAAATCTTCTAGTATATTTTAATGAACAATATTACTTGCCCTTTATATAAAAACCAACAGCATATGCAGTATTATTTCTTTTGTCAATGACCCTGCCTACTAAATCACAGTCATTCGAAAGCGCTTCCTGCTTATCTCTGCTATGGCGTGCTATGTCAAGGTTTTTACATGCATAATAAAGATATAGCAATCCTGCTTCAAGATTTTTAGCTTGTTCTTCTAAACCCCTCCCAGAAATGTCCTCTATGTCTTCTATGCAGGCATGGTTCTTTAGTCTTGGATAATCAAAAATTCCCATATCCATCTGATCTGGAGTGAGGTTTGCTTTTTTTAAATAGTCCTTTACTATTTTTGACCCGAGAATGGCTGTTTTATAGTCGCTTCTTGAGCCATCAACATAAATGGGCCTAGTAAAAACGTCAATGCTTAAATCCTTTGGGCTTTGTATATGGTATGAAGCATAATCTTCTGGTCTTATGTCCGGAGTGAGAGTTTTTACTTCATTTCCACAGCCAGATGCCGAAATCCCAAGTAGCAAAGCTGCAATTCCTCTTAAGCTTGTCCTGTATTTTGTCATTTTTACTACTTAAGTGTAATTATATTGGTATATAAGCATTTTGATTTATTCAACCCTCGTCAAGTCTGGCTCCGCAATAATAGGAATCCTTTGCCGATTTACTTCTTTTTTTGGTTTTGAACGAGCATAGTCAGGAAGTTTCTTGCTATGCACTCTTTTTATCATCTGCAAGAATAATGCTTTTTGTTCTTCGCTTAGCGGTTTTTTTCTGAAATTATTGAAATATATTCTATTGGCATTTTCACTAAAATCCACATATCTTAAGAGCGATATGTAATCTCGTTCATTATTTATTTTTGTCATGGTATATTCTACATCAGACATGGTTACAAGATATTTATATGGCCTCAAAGCATTTTGGGTTTGAATGCCTGTGAACGGATTCTCCCAGGAGCTTGGTGAATTGTCTCGTATAGCAAAAGTGTTCGCCATAGGTATAAAATTAATCCAGAAATTATTCCACCCAATAGTTTCGATGTCTTCTCCAATGGCTATTGCATCTTTTGTAGCAATCTGAACATTCCTTAAGAAAGCTACACCTTCGCTGAATCCTGCAATACCGCCAGATATTAGCCCTGCACTTGATGTCGGGATTAAATTATTCCGGCTATTTACTTTTGAAACATAAACGTTATTAATGTTATAATATGCATCATGCGGGCCCTTTACTATCAAATCGGGGGCCTTATTGTTGGATACTTTTGCTTGTCCGTCAGGATCATTATATGCTAGGGGATTATTGCTTACATAAGCATAACCAGACTCTCTAGTATCAAAAACAGGATCATTTGAATTAAATCTCCCTATTTCTGCATCATAATAACGAGCACCGAAATAAACAAGGTTTGAGTTATCAGTCTCTTTCTCAGAGTATCTCCTGTCATTGTACATATCATTTTTTGTGGAGAAACCATTCCCGAATGGCTCAAAATGATTGCTTTGCACTACATTGCCATTAGTATCGGTGGCAATTATTATATTTTTCTGCAGGTCTTCATGGTAGTATATTTCATCATTATTTGGCCCGGATATCGCCAGAATTAATCTTCCATTAAGATAGACAAAACTCTGGCTCTGCGGTTTGGGTTTGTTGTTTATAAACTTAAAGAAGTCAAATATAGAACCTCCAGTAATAATACTCAAATTCTCATTTGTTTGGTTGTCTATTGGCAATGTTGTATTATCATTGTCAATTGGAAGAGGAAGGACTTCGATATTCAATGTTGCATTATTGTTGGACTCATTGTCTTCATCTATGTTATTATCCTTATCAAGGATTAAATTTAAAGTATAATTCCCCTCTTTATCAAATTTAATTGGCGATATTTTATATTTGCCGGACTTGTTTAGATAAAATTCTTCAATATAATCTGAATTAGACAATTCCAAGATTCCGCGAAATTCAACGCCACCTAGATTTTCTGTTTTTACTTCAAAGCTGCCCTCTATTGTTTCATTAGAAAGAATTTGATCTTTTTCTATATAGAACTTTTTTAATACAATGTCTCGGGGTTTATCCTCATCAACAGGAGTTTTTACTGGTTCTGGAACAATCTCAATCTGCTTTTTTATCTTTGTTGCAGAGCCAGGAACATTAGAAGTGTTATCTGTAACTGCGAAAGATAAAGTTAACAACAATATGACTATTGCAAACATCACGGCATATACAAATAATTTTCTTCCGAAGTTAAACACCATAAACCCCCACTTCTTTTTGGTTTATGTAAATCTCACCTCAAAAAGATAGCTAGACAATATGTGGGGAAACTATATAAACATTACTTAAACTTGCTGGTATGAACATAACAACTAGATGTTTTTTAACTCATATTTCCCACTTAACGTTCGATTAGATAAATTTTTATATTTATTTTTTATTGGTATATTATGATTATTGTTGATGTTGAAACAACGGGGCTTGATCCAAAAAAACATTCTATTGTAAGTATAGGCGCCATTGATTTCTTTAATCCTGAAAATCAATTTTATGAAGAGTGCAGAATTTTTGATAATGCCGAGATAACACAAGAGGCGCTTGCAATAAACGGATTCACAGAAGAACAAATAAAGAATCCAAATAAACGGCCTCAGAGAGAGGTTATAAAACAATTTTTAATATGGATAGTAAAGTTCAATTATAGGACTATTGCTGGGCAAAATCCCTCCTTTGACAGAGATTTTTTAAAATCTGCTGCAGAAAGATTTAAATTATACTGGCCTTTGCACCATAGAACTGTTGATCTTCATTCATTATGTTATGCAAATTACCTCAAAAGAGGTTTATTGCCTCCAATCAAAGAAGGCATGAGCAATTTAAGCCCTTCTCAAATATACATTTATGTTGGATTGCCTGAAGAAAAAATTCCGCATAACGGACTTCTCGGCGCAAAAATGGAAGCGGAAGCCTTCAGCAGATTAGTTTATGGTAAAAATTTACTGCAGGAATTCAAACAGTATGAAATTCCAAAATATTTAAATCAAAATTAGTGTACTATAAACTGTGTTGAGTACAATAAAAAAATAAAATTGTGGCCTGTTTGTTCTATACAATATCTTTCTCTAGGCCACCGCACAAATCTTGCAATTTTTTCTTTTCATATAAAACAGCACTTATCATCAATGCCCCACCACCAATACCAAAACCCAATGGCAAGCAATAATTATACATATTTATATTGTAATTCTCTTTTGTGAAATAATAGGGGATTGTAGACAACATGTATAATGTTGATGCATATAATATAAATTTGCCAGTCTTGAATAATATGTCCATTTAGATTTTCCATTTTGATTAAAATATCTTATGATAAAATTACTATATAAACATAACTTATACAACAAAATTTTCAATAAGATTCCAGGCCATGCCCACTTATCTACATTCGGAACTATTTCTGAAATCTAAAGTATTATAAACTTAAAAATAGCCTTAATTTTGTAGGTAAGTGCCTAACTTACGGAACCTTGAAGGCGTAGCGTTTTTCGCGAATGCTCTTCTGAAATGGGTTCTGAGGAAAGTCCATCCACCGCAAAAAGGTTGCTTATCGCAAGGTAAGTTTCAGAAATGGAAGGCAACTATTCAGAAACGATACAGCCTTTTGCTGCAAAAAATGTGGCTCGCGAAGTTTCTCGTGAGAGAAATGAGATAACCAGCTGAATAGGCAAAAGGAATTGGTGAAACGATAGACCCAACCGGTGCAAGTCTCCAAGAGACGCTCAGTAAAATGTTAGGACAGTTTATTCCTTTGCATAAAGGAAAACTGACAGAAGGTGGCTTATAGCTTACCTACACTTTCATTTCTGCTCTTAAGATAGCTTCTTAAGTTTTTATGATGTTTTAATTCTGAAATCAGATGCTCACAGTATTCCCTTGAATCCCCAAACCTCTGGAAGAATGGCCATTCTTCCTTTAATCGAGAAAAAAAGAATTTCCTGTCATTCAATAATCTTTGATCTTCTAGATATACTTCTTCAATGCGGGAATTTAATCTTTCTATAAATGGATCGTTGTTCGGAACTTTTATTATAGTGTATTCTTGGCTCTTATGCAATCCTTTCAGTATAGATGGATTTTTTTCAAGGTCTATTTCAAAAGGCCTGTTTATCAGTATTAAATAATAATTGTCTGGATTCAAAGACAATCCATTTTTAATCCCTAAAGCATAGCTTAGTAATTGGTATTTATAGCCGAGCTTTGCATACGGAAATTTTCTTGACCTCTTTGCGTCCAAAACGACAATATCCGCCTCAGAGCCATTTTGCAATAGAAAAGAAGCATCAAAATGCCCAAGAACATTTATTCCATCATTAGTGTAAAGAACAGGCCTTTCACAGTATTCTTGCCTATTTGTTACTGGAAATCCTATTAGCTGCAATAATTCATTGTGTTTATAATTGATATCTGGTTGGGAGAACATAATTTTGTGCATTAATGTGCCGAACTCCGCAAACTCGTTCGGCTTTACAGTTATAGGAAACAAATATTTATACATGCCAATAAACCTTCCTATGACGCTGTCATTATAGAAACTGCTAGACCTAATGTCCAGTTGAGAAGGCACTTCAAATCTGGGAGTCAAAACAATCTGCTTGCCTTTTATTTCATTGCGCCATGAATAATGCCTTCTTGATGAATCCACAACATCAAAGTCTTTCCCCGACATTAATTCGACCAATATTGTTTCTATGCCCTTAATGCCGAAATGCATATCTGCTGCCTGCTTTTTTAACAGCTCAACAGATTTTGCTTCTTTTTCAGAAAAAAAGTTGTTGTTGCAGCAGTCTTCTAGAGTATTCGCTTTTTTCTGGAAGGGGCATAGCATATAAGAATTGAACGGACATATCAATGATTCCAAATTAATGCCTTGCTCTTCCTTGATTGGCAAAGTTTTTGGAGTGATTATTGTCTTGTTTTTGTGGGCGTGCCTTGAAACCAAGAATCCATTTAGTATGTTTATTGCGCTGATATCTGATTCTCCTTTGTCGCTTCTTTCTGTGTTGCGCATTGGACCTTCCATGCCGCCAATTATATGACAAGGAATTTTATTTTCGGTGGAAGCCCTCCCAATAATGGGGAGAGCATAGCCTGTTTTCATTGAAAAGAGATTAATTTCAGTTAAACCAAGCAGTTTTATTATATTAGAAAATGCATTGATCATAATTAAGTTATTAAGCAGGACTTCATAGCCAATCCTTTCCTTTATCGCAGCAATATTCTCGCCCGGATTAAATTCTTGCGGGCTCTTTTTTAATTGGTATAGCCTTCTTTCGCTGCTGAAACATTCCTCATAGAACTCGTAATTTGCCGTGCTTCCCGAGCTTTCTAATGATTTCTCCAAAGAGCCGAATCCTTTTTTATTATGGTCAAGAAGCCAGTCATTAACACCGTAAACTATTTCTTTAGACGCATGGACTATTTTCCCATCTTTGAAAGTGAACGGAAATACTACAGGAGAGACTGGGACAACCAAAACATTTCTATATGCTTCCGGATTCTCCAAATACTTTTGAAGCATTTTACTTGTTAAAGCAAAGGATTCTGTAAATGGATCAGTTGCAATCTTTTTAGGGATCCCAGACCCTTGATTTGTAAGATTTATGGAAACGCTTGTTGAGAATATAACAGTTTCAAAACATTCTTTTAGTTCTGGCAGTATTTCTTTCAAATCTGAATTGTATAGAAAAAATTTCTCGAAATTCCCATAATGCCTTTTGTCTCTGGTTTTCTCTTGCGCTTTTTCAAACATCTCTTCCAGAACTTTTGCCTTATACCTTCCGCGGTTTGTGAATTTAATATCAGTCAAAAAAGGCCTTGATACCTGGATTATATCTGCGGGATCATTGATTAATTGTGTTGTATGAATATATGTCATATTTTTAACATATTAAAAAGGCTTTTAAAAATATCTACAATAACAGAATAATGGCTTTTTTAGTAGATGTGAAATTAAGAGGAAACAAACAATTATTGCAAGTAAGGTCTAAAGGGCGCTCATATCTAATAGAAGAGAATTTTGAGCATATAATTCCGACATGGAACATACAACATGATGTGCTTCTCGAAAATCTTAGCGCAGTTGCAAGACCCGCTAAAAATAGCAGGAAGATTTTTGAAGTTCTTGATGGGAATTTAATAAGACTAAATACAAGAATCGAGCTATTCCCGTATGCAAGAACTGAAAAGGACCTAGACAAGTTCTCTGAAGATGATTTTGAATGGATAAAGAAACATGGAAAATTTGTGGCACATGCTATCGGAAATCCTAGTATGAAATATTGTCTGCCACATGATTTTATAGTTGGCAGCAAAAATGACCCTAGAAATAATGTGCTTAGGATGAGGCGATGGCTTCTTAACATGCCTTTCCCTATATATCCAGAAAATGGCGCTAGATCAAGGCTTGAAGAACTGTTAAGAGAGAAGAAAGCTTCAATAGACCTAGAAGTCAGAGGCTGGAAGAAGAAAAACGACGAGATATTCCTCTGCCCTTTCATAACATTTGACGATAATTTTGGAAATTACTTGCTTGTCAGAGATGATATTGGAGAAGATAAAATTATTGTAGACAGTGATTTTGGGCAAGTCAAGTTTAACATCATAAACAATGTCAGGGATTTTGGAGAGGAGTTAAACAAATTATTTTATGCATATGATCCTCTGTTCACTTTCATACATAATGCTAATTACGACCTGTCTAAATTAAAAAACCTTGAGAAAAATTTCAGGCCGGGATTAAGCCTTGAAGAAAGTGGCAAAATACCCATAATGACCGGCGGTTCAAGCACATACATAAAAAGATACAGCATCAATAGGGGCTATATAATAGACACTTATCCATTTTCCTTAAACTGGTTGTGGTTGCCAAACAACAAGTTGTTTACAGCTTATGATTACATGTTTGGGAAGAATCACGAAAAGGAAATTGAAAGTTATGACGAGCTTGAGGAATGGGCTGAAAAGTCCAAAACTAACCCCGAGTATACAAGAAAATGTTCTGTTTATGCGATTAAAGATGCTATACTTGGATTCAAGCTCGGAGAAAGAAGCTTAGAGGATATTTTAATTATGAGCTATTTGTTCAGGGAAAATCCAGATGTCATTGCAACAACTGCAAAAGATGAACTAGCATTAAAAGTGCATGAAATGATACAGTTCAAGAGAACTAACACTTACGGCTATAGAACCAGTCAGGCAGAAGAAAAGCTCGATGAATTCTCCGTCAATGAAGAAAAAGTAAGACTCCTAGAATTAAATGAAAGTAAAAGAGGTTTGTTTAATGCTTCATTGGTATATTTTACGCCCTTTATTGAAGGCCTTGTTCAGATAATAAGCTCTGACCCGATTGCAATGGCCACGTATAGAAAATTCCAAAGTGCAAACAGCATCGACAAGGTTATCCTTGCAGAAGGGCTTGAAGCCTACTTGAGGAAGGCGTTATTCGACCTTAAGGTAAGACTTCCTGTAGAAGAGGGGGAGAAATTCAAAAGTAGATTGTTTGATGCGCCAGATACTAGGGAAGATTACACTTATGGAAAGATTTATGGAATAAAAAACGGCCCTTACCATTATTCAAGAAATATAACTACATTAAATAATAATGTTTTCGAAAGAATAAATGACCTACAAAGATTCTTGCAGGGGAAAGAAATAATAAATTTTTCGGATAAATTTGTTTTATTAAATGGTGATGTTGATGTTTCCGGATTAAATAGCCTTGCTATAAAATTAGGTTATGGAAATTCTTTGTCTTTGGAAAGAGGAAGGTTCTCTATAAACTTAGAAGGGCAGTTTATCAGTCAAGGCCTAGACTTAAGCTCGACAAGGGGAGATGCAACGTTTCTTCAATACGAAATAAAAAGTGAAATTCTCACCAAGATATTAAAAAACAATTCCAAGACTGAAGTTCTTGACTACTTGGCAAGAAGGATAGCAGATTTTGAAAATGAGCCACGAGAAAAATTTGCTTATTTGAGAGAGAGTGTATTAAGAGATTTTTTGGATTACAGCGATAGGGCGCACACAAGAGAAAAAGTACAAAACCTGATTTATTACGGGAAAAGAGCGGGAGAAATTTTCAATGGTGGTTTCATAAAGGGAATAAAAACATTGGTAGTTGTTCCAGAGTTCTATAATAGAAGACTAGAAGTGGACTATGAAAGGTATAAATGCAGGTTTTTTGGTCCTTTGAATGAGGGAATTAGAAGTTTCTCCGAAGGAACTATAGGGAATGTGTTGTATTCTATTTTTTGTTTTGAACGTGGCGCTTTAAATTACAAAAAGGTTGCTTGTCTTTCCAGCATCGTAGAAGGAAAGAATATAGAAAAAGCAAGGGAAATCTTGCTTACGGAACAAACAGCTTTATTTTAGAAACATTTAAAAAATCCTTTTTTATTCTGCTAATATGGCAGAAGACAAAATACAGATGCCCTCTGGTATGGGCGGATTAGTAAGATATTTCGATGACTACCAAAGTAAGCTAGAGTTCAGGCCTATAATCTTGGTCTTTGTTATTTTAGCAGTAATAATATTTGAATTATTGCTTCATTACAAAGTTTTTGGCTGATATTTTAGAGCAACAAACAAAATGATCGTGATGAAGTTCGGGGGAAGCTGTATCAGCTCTAGGGAGAATTTAGAGAACTTAGTAGCCAAAGTAAAAGCCAATTTTGAAAGAAACCCTATTCTTGTTGTTTCTGCTGTTGAAGGTGTGACCTCAAGACTAAAAGATATAGCTTATAACTTATTTGCAAAATATAATGACTTGTCCAAGGATTTTTCGTATGTTGACTTTGAAAAAAAACAAGCTAAAGCACTTCCCTATTATCATGAAATATTGGGTGTTTATAATGGCCTAGCCTCTGATTCTGGAGTCAGATTTGAAGACACGGAATTGGATGTTGATTTTCTTGGTTCATTAACTGCGGATGGTACGGACCAGGAGAGATTCACTGATGGAATATTGAGCATGGGCGAAAGATATTCTTCAAGATTGGTTGCGAAGTTATTAAATGATAATGGCATATTTTCCCGGCCATATGATTCTTACAAATTAGGACTGATAACCAACAACAAACATGGCAGAGCTAGTTTAGAACTGGAATCATTTGGCCTTATTCCAAGAGAGCTTGAAAATACCCATGGGCTTCCAGTAATAACCGGATTTATTGGCATGGATAAAAAAGGCAATGTAACTACAATGGGAAGGGATTCTTCTGATTACAGCGCGGTTATATTTGGAGTTGCCTCCAAGTCAAAAGAAGTCCAAATGTACAAAACCGTAGAAGGCGTACTATCAAGCAACTCTATTATGGTTGAAGGACCGAGGACAATTCCCAAAATGAGTTATGATGAAGCAATTGAATTGGCTGCTTATGGTGGGAATGTTTTAAGCTTGAAAGCTATTAAATTGGCTTCTCAACATAATCTGAAAATAAGAGTGATGAATCTAAAATCAAATCACCCCGGAACATTAATTGCAAAACTTGAAGAACCGGATATAGGCTCTGTAAAGGCAATAATTAGCAAGAGGCATAACAATACAATTATGATAAATTCCATTTCTATGATTGACCAAACTGGTTATGCTTCAAGGATTTTTAGAGGCATTGCGAGAAAGGAAGGTGTGATAGATGTTGTATGCAGCTCTGGATCTTCTATTTCTGCTACTATAAACCCATTTGTAAAAGACCACAAAAAAATGGACCAGCCGATAGATATGGTAGCCTTAAAAGAGTATATCAGAAGGTATGGTGAAACTGAAATTTGCGAGGATAAAGCAATAATCGCTGTTATTGGAGAAAAGATTATGCATCAGCCACAATTACTTGCCAGGGTATTTACAACAATACCCAATAAAATAGGTATAGAAATGGCAAGCTTAGGGAACAATTCTAGCAATTTAACTTTTGTAGTTGACCAAAAATATGAGGATATTGTCGTTTCTTTATTGCATAAAGAATTTTTTGACAAAACATAATTAGTAAGGTTTTTATAATGGCTAAGACTCTGCATTTTTATGATGCCGAAACTAAACCCCAGAGACATGCAGAAAGCCATGCAAAGGCTTGGAATAAAGCAGCAGGAGATAGATGCAGAAGAAGTGATAATAAAGACTAGCAACAAGGAAATAATAATCAAGAATCCTGAAGTTCTTAAGGTAAATATGATGGGAAGGGACAGCTTTCAGATTTCTGGCAGCATTATAGAAAAAGAAATCTCCAAGATAAGCGAAGATGACATTAATACTGTAATGGAACAGGCACAAGTTTCTAGGAATGAAGCATTGAAAGCATTGGAAGAAAGCAGGGGCGATTTGGCAGAGGCAATTCTTAGCTTAAAAAAATAAAAACAAAAAAGTATATAAATCAGCATACAATAATAATTCTCCCTTTTAGCAAGCTATAAAAAGTAGCTCGGCTATATACTATTGATGGAAAATGTTATAGCCCTGCTCAAAGAGGCAAATACAAAATTAAACACGGCGGACCATTTAGCATATGTAACATATTCAGTAGTAAAGGAATCAAAATTGCTTCTAGCCACTGTTGAAAATCTATACTCTGCACTAACTCTGGTGATGGAAGCCTTGCTTCAATATGATAGATACTATAAAAGGATAAGCTACGTGCCAATTGACTTCCAAGGAAAATATGATATGTTCAAGAGAATATCAATGAAATATAATCTAGACCGAATGGCAATCGCTTCAATACTTGACATTAAAGGCTTGATTGATTTACATAAGAAAAGCTCCATGGTCTTTACCAGAGATCAAAAATTAGTTATCGCAGGCCATGGCTTCAGCGTGATGAAGACGTTGAACATAGATTCGGTGAAGCGCTATATAGAACAAGCGAAGCCATTAATCATAAAAATAAACAAGATATTACAACCAAATGCAAATGATAGAAGATTTGCCTGAAATGGCTAGAGATGAGATTAAAAGAGCAGACCATCTAGTTTACGTAACCTTAAAATACACAAGGACGGTAGACGTGATAAAAAATATCATCAAGAGGCTATTGAATGCCTACGATTACATAATCCTGGAAGCTCTTGAATATGCAAAGGAAACCAAGAAAATAAAGGAAATACCTGCTTCATCGCAAGACAGAGTAAGGCTGGTCAAGAAACTCTATAAGGAGAATATCATTAACCACATTAAGCTGTATGAGCTGCTTAAGGAGATTGACAAGGCAGATTATTCTGGAAGAGAAGAATACAGGAAGAACGTTGCACTGCTCGTAAAGGTAAACGGAAAGGCAATGCAAGTAGACATTCCTACATTAATGGACTATTTTGCCAGAACAAAAGAGTTTATTGAGCAAATTAATTCCTGGGTTGAATAAAAAATGCCAGTTAGAAAAGCGAATGTGGAAGATTTAGCAAAAGTAGCCAACTTGATGAAGAAGCACTTTAAAGTGCATAATATATTCCAGCAGACAAGTCAAGAAGTATTAAAGTATTTGCACGAGCAGATGCAAGAAAATGAACTTCTTGTTTATGAAGATAAAAAGTCTATAACTGGAGCTTTGTTTTTAGTGAATTTTCAGACAAGCCTTAATAAATATCACAGAGTGTGGAAATTCAGGCATTTTGCTTTCGAAACTGAAACTATTGCGTTAGAATTGTTATCCGAAGTAGAAAATATTGTGAGAAATTCTTCAAAGACATCAAAAATTGAATTGACTATAGCTGAAACTGAGCTAGGGATTGATTTTTATAAAAGATATAAGTATGAACAAGAAGCAGAATTAAAAAATCATTACAGATGGGGCGAAACTTGTTATGTTCTAGCGAAGTCTTTTAAAAGACAGGAATAGAAAACTTTATATATAATAAAGTTATACTTAAAGTTATATAAAATGGAAGCTTTAACTAAAACTAGGAAGATTGGAGGATCTTTAGTAGTTACTATACCTAAGGAAATTGTTGAACAAGAGGGGCTTGTGGAAAACCAAGCAGTCAGGATAGATGTTAAGAAGATGAAAAAAAGTGGCTTCGGGATGTTTAAAAGCTTAGGCACTTTTACAAAAAAAGATAAATTTGTAGGGCAGTTAGAGAATAATGAATAAATTTGTTATAGATGCTTACGCTTGGATTGAATATTTTAAGGGTACTGTTCCTGGCGAAAAGGTTAAAAATATTGTAGAAGATTCTAACAACTTAATTTATACTAATGTGATCACAATTGCGGAATTATCAAGCTTCTTTGAAAGAAAAGACTCTAGTTTTAAAGAGGCGAAGAAATTACTTATTTCATTATCTTCTCCCATTCCAATAAATACGGAGTTTGCAGACGAAGCAGGAAAATTACATGCAGAATTAAAGAAAAAAATCAGGCATATCGGACTAGCAGACATATTAGTCCTATTAACTGCCAAAAAACTAAATGCTAAAGTCGTTACTGGTGATGAAGACTTCAGGGATTTAAAAGAAACCTATATGATTAAATAGAACTGATAGTATGTCCTAAGTGCAAAATCCCTTACTGGAATAAACCAAAAAAGAAAACTTAATTTTTTTTAAAGACTAGCACCCGCTAATGTTACAATACAAGAGCGCAGAAAGTTTTATAAACTTCGGGTACCTAATATACTTAATGAAAATTATGAAAGTTTTTGATAAAAAGGTTAGTGATACTACTTATTACAAGTATAGGATTAATTTACCAAAAAAAGTTGTGGAAAAATCTAACTTTCTTAATAAAGAATTAAAAGCCGAATTGTATAATAATAAAATCATTATTTATACAGAATAAATTCTTTGCTTATCAGAATTTTAATATTTCTTTATGATTTTTTCCAAATGCCTCAAAAACTCTCCAGTATCTACAAAATAATTTGGATATGCTTTTTCCAGATCATTGATAGTATCTACCCCCACAAGAACAACATCATATTGTTTTTTTCCATTGTTTCTTTTCTCAGCATTAGAATAATCTTCAATTGCTTTTTTTTCTTGATTTTTTGTATAGGCAGTGATATTCAATTTTTCTCCTAGAATATCTAATTCCAATAAAAAAAATTGCACTTTTTGAGTAGGTTTAAATTCTTTTTTGAAAACATTAAATGCGGTAGCCCAACCTTTCATGATTTTTATAACATTTAGCTCTTTTTCTTTTATCTTAATTTGCTGATATAATTCTTTTTCATCTTCGGGAGTGTTTGGAACACAAGGACAATCTTCCAATTTGGCAAAGGCGGAACTAACTAACTTAAAGAAGTCCATCCACTCTTTTTGTCCTTCACTAGATTTTATAGCTTGTCTAGTAAAAAAATCCACTGTTTCAATGGCAGTAGCCCAAAGATGTTGTAATTTTGACCTTATTTGAACTTCTATGAGTAATCCATTATATTCTTTTTTTTCTTTGTCACTATTATATTTATAAATTAAATGAATACCTCTATATCCATCATCTTTCGGATGAGTAATATAATCTTTTTCTCCAAGCTTTTTATGTTTTAAATCCCCCCTTATATAATAGTCCCTATATAATTTTCTCGCCAAAGAAACATTGGATAAAACCGCTCTACAACCCCCAATATCTTGCATCTGCGAGAGCCTCATAGTAGGAGTTCGGCCATAATATTTCCTTTTAAGTTTTTTAACAATTGCAGGAACACGTTTAAGTCTTTGTGCAGTTAAAGAATCTTTATCTATAAGTTTAGATTTATTTTTTAATCTTATTTTAAAAATATGCATTGGGTAGCTATGAATCGCTCTCCAATTGTCTAATATATCAAGAGCTTTATCAAAATCATTTTCAGAGCTTTCATTATTAATTAAAATATCTCCAGATTTGTTAATTATACCTTTAGAAAACCCCTTTGGTTTTATCCATGTCATAATATTGAAAATGATTACCCTTATTTAAAGCCTCGTTTTGCGCGGTTATCAATAGGAGAGAATAATACAGATATTAAATAAAACATTCGTTTTGCGCGGTATTTCGGGCACCGAAAGATTTATATACTTCGGGTGCCTAATAGTTCTATGGGAAAATAAGGACGAAAAGTGCCAGATCAGAGGTAAGATTGTTTTACTTTGCTGTTTCTATGTTGCTTTTGTTGATATTGAATTTGTATCATAAAACAAAAATAACATTTAGGAATTTCATAAAATATGTTCATGAATCTATTGCTAAAGCAATAGATGTTGTTGCAGTTTAGATTTAGGAATAGCGAGAGCTATGTTAATAAGGGGGAAATTCATTGGAAATCAATCATAGACTGCGTTAAAGAGATTGTAAGAACTTAGTTCTTACCAGACTAAGCACATTGCTTAGTCGTAAAATAAAAGTTATTCGGAGATACTGCGCAAACCGTAATGTTTATAAACAACTTATAGGGTTAAATTTATCAATTAAATATTAATATTTCTAAAAGACGTGGGGGACAATAAAATGGCACAACAAGGAAGCAATCAACCTATATTCATTCTAGCTGATAATGTACAAAGAACCATGGGCAGAGATGCCCAAAGAAATAACATTATGGCAGCTAAGTTAGTTGCAGAAACTGTACGAACAACTTTAGGGCCTAAGGGCATGGACAAGATGCTAGTGGATTCTTTAGGCGATATCGTGGTTACGAATGACGGCGTTACTATACTCCAGGAAATGCAAATAGAGCATCCTGCAGCCAAGATGATTGTTGAAGTAGCAAAAACCCAGGAAAATGAAGTTGGAGATGGAACTACTACTGCCGTTATACTTGCAGGAGAATTATTAAAGAATGCAGAGCGTTTACTTGATCAAGAAATACATCCTACTGTCATAGCTAAGGGCTATAGGATAGCAGAAAAAAAAGCCCAGGAAATCCTTAATAAAATCGCGGTAGACATTTCTGAAAAAGACACTGAAATTTTAAGAAAGGTTGCAATGACTGCCATAACAGGAAAAGGAGCAGAGTCAAACAAGGAAAGGCTTGCTGATCTTGCTGTTAGGTCTATTAAGCAAGTAATGGGCAATGAAAATGGAAAAGTAATAATTGAGATGGACACAATAAAAATAGAAAAAAAAGTGGGCGGTGGAGTAGAGGATTCTGAATTAATACAGGGAATAGTTCTAGACAAGGAAAGAGTTCATTCTGGAATGCCAAGAAGTGTTAAAAATGCGAGAATAGCATTACTCGATATAGCCCTGGAAATTAAAGATACAGAAACAGACGCCAAAATCGAGGTTAATGATCCTATGAAATTGCAGGCATTTATCGACCATGAGGAAAAAATGCTTAGAAATATGGCTGACAAGGTAATAAAATCTGGAGCTAATGTTGTTATTACACAAAAAGGCATTGATGATGTTGTGCAGCATTATTTAAGCAAGGCTGGAATTTATGCTGCCAGAAGAGTAAAGAAAAGCGACATGGACAATTTGGCAAAAGCAACGGGCGGAAATGTAATCAGCAACTTAAATGATATAACACAAGATGATTTAGGAAAGGCTGGATTGGTAGAAGAGATTAAACTTGGGGATGAGGCAATGACTTTTGTCAGGGAATGCAAGAATGCGAAATCTGTTACAATACTAATAAGGGGCGGCACCAGTCATGTTGTTGACGAGGTTGAAAGGGCATTGAAGGATGCTCTAGGGGATGTTGCTGCTTCATTAAAAATTGGCAAGGTTGTTGCTGGCGGGGGAGCTCCTGAAATGGAAGTAAGCAAGGCCTTAAGGCAATATGCAAATAAAATGTCCGGCCGTGAACAACTAGCTGTTCTGGCTTTCGCGGATTCTTTTGAGATTATCCCTAGAACTCTAGCAGAAAATGCAGGCCTGGATCCAATAGACATGCTCACTGAACTTAAAGTCCAGCATGACAGAGGCAATAAATGGGCTGGTTTGGATGTATTTAAGGGAAAAGTAACAGACACATGGAAGATGGGCGTAATCGAGCCCTTGAAGATCAAAACACAAGCCACAAAAAGCGCGACAGAAGTTTCTGAATTGATATTAAGGATAGATGACGTAATAGCGGCAAGCAACTTAAGCAAAGGCGGTGCTCCGGCAATGCCTTCTGGAATGGGCGGAATGCCTCCTGAATATTGATTTTACAGTTTTTAGTAACATTTAAATTTTTATTCTTCTTAATTTTTATTTATGAAAATAAAAAGAAAAGCGAGAGATTTAGTTTCTATAGTCCTGGCTACTTCTTTAAGCTTGGGTGCTATTAGTTGCGGGAAAAAAAGCAAGCCCCCCACTACACCAGCTCCAATACAAGAAATAATAGAGGTTACTACTACAATAAAAGCTGCTGAAGGTGATACTATAACAACAACAGACATAGACGGAAAGACCTACAAAGTGATGATTCCTGCCAACTCCTTAAGCCAAGATGCTAAGGTTACATTAAAAAAATCCGATATAGACTTCAATATTTTCAATTTTAATTCTTCTTCTAGGCCATTAGAAATAAATTTGGGCAGTGCTAGGCTCGTTGATAGTGCATATGTTATATTGCCAATAAATGGAGATACATTGGTAGCTATATCAAACACAAACGGCTATTTTAGATATGAAAATCTTGCTGATCTTGGAAGTGGTCATGTAAAAATACCTTTATTGAGAAATTCTACAGCCTTATCAACGAACGCTACAGCACAAATAAATGATATCACAACATGGGTCGGTGATTTGCCTTCTCAACAACCAAAACTCAATAGAAACAATGCAGACTTTTCTAATCCTAACAGACCGGTAGTTTTATTGATTCATGGCCTAGGACAGAAAGCTTCAGATTTATCCAGCTTAGAAGATAGAATAAGACAAACTTTTCCTGTGGCGACATTTGAATATCCGACTACTGATTCACCGTATAGAAATGCCCTGAAATTAAAGGAAGAACTAGGCAAAGTTGGCATCATAAATTCTCCACTCTACCTTGTCGGGTACAGTATGGGAAGCCTTGTGGCAAGGGACTTTATTGTATATAATGATTCCAATAACAATGTTAAAAAGTTTTGTTCAGTGGCCGGCCCAAATAATGGATTCCAAACTTTAGGCGCTGTTAAAAGTTTATTGGATTATTTATTAAATTTATATCAGTATATCATTCCTATACAAAAGGGAGACGGTATTGCTTCTCTAGTTCAGGGAAGTGCAGAATTAAATGGAATTAATAGAACTAGGGGCCCTTTTAATGTCGATTACTTTTTTATCGGGGGGATTTGCAATTGCGCGTTATCACAAAACATGGATCTCACAAATATTTTGCCAGTACCTCATGATGGGGCCGTCTATTTTAACAGCTTAGACATGAATCAGTTTTCACCGCATGAATTAGCAAGATTAAACCAGGCTGCGAGATTAAATTTAAACCACCTACAATTGGCTCAAAACACTTCTGTTGCTGACTTAGTGGTCCAGTACTTTACAACACCAACATTAGAAGACAAGGTTTTAATTACCTCAACCATGGATGGAAATGATGAAATCTATGAGACTAATCTAAATTTTTCCAATTTTTTAAGACGAACAAACAGCCCAAATCAAGACTGGCAAGTTTCTGTTAGCAAGGATAAATCTAAAGTAGCTTATAATTCTAGCTATAACCTATATGTTGCAAATATAGATTTTACAAATCCTAGGCCTTTAACAGCTAATACACATACTCCACAGTGGCATCCAAACAACAACACGATTGTATTTGTTAGAATAGAAAATAGCATCAGCGATTTATATAAAATAAATTCCGACGGCTCTGGACTCATAAGGTTGACCAACGACTCTCACCAAGATGTTGATCCTTCATTTAGCAGCGATGGGAACAAGATAATTTTTGCATCTGACAGAGATGGCCCATATGGAGCAATGAGAGTTTATACGATGGACACTAATGGCAATAACATTAGTTTATTACAACCCGGATATAGCTTCGGAACTCCTAGATATAGCCCAGATGGTTCAAAAATAGTCTACACATTTTTAGAACCCGGGCCAAGGCTAACATTATGGACAAGCAACAGCAATGGTGCCAATCTACAAAGACTAACTAGCAGCACATACGACTCTGATTCGCCCGTCTGGAGCCCTGACGGAGATAAAATCATGTTTTTATCTAACAAAGACAATCCAGGATCGGTATCTCCGATTATATTCATGCCCGATATTTACATCATTAATTCCGACGGGAGTAATTTGATTAGGAAAACAACCGATCATAGAGGATATAAATCACCTTTCTGGTACAGATAAATTTAAATAACAAAATTATTTCATAATCTTATGGATGAAAATCTGAGCACTAGCCAGATGCTATTAAAAGCAACCAATTTGATTAACGATGCAAATTTTGAGGATGCATTGAAATATTATTATTATCTAGAAAGAGATGCAGCCAAAGATCTGATTGACAAGAGCTTAACCGAAACTTATGAATTATACAAAAACTGTATAATATTGTACTTAGTGATGGAAGAATGCCTCATATTGGCAAGAAAAAATGAATTGGAGAAATTAAAGGAAAAGCTTGACTTTTTGTATTACGAGAAAAGTTCATTATTGCCGAGAATAAGCTCTGAAAAGCTAGCGAGCTTCATTGAAAGAAACTATCACTATTTAGTCGGTTATTACATGTACAATTTCTACAAGACCAAATTCCTGAGGGAATATGAGAACATTTACTATTTCATGCATGCTGGCTGGACTGAAAAGGCCACAAACCACTATAATAACCATCTCTTAAGATATTATACCCATCTTGCTAAATACGGCGATTTTAGGGTTAGGAATATCTTATACAATGCAGTTATAAACTTGAACAGGGAAATAAAACTTAATTCTCTAAAACAACAGGCATATTCTGAAATTGCCATGTATAATTTTGCAAGAATAAAGAAGGAAAAGACAAGAGAAAAGGTTGAAAGAACCCCAAGAAACATCAAGACAACAGAAACAATAAGGTTTGAGAAAAAACCGTTCAAGAGATTGCATGAATTAATACGAGAAAATAAAGCCGATGATGCCTTGAATTTGTATAACGAGCTGCTGCAGCAAAACATTTAAAAGCGCTTTCCATAGCTAATTTTTATGTTTAAATTTCTAAAGGAAAAGCTGAAGGGTGTAATAGAGAAGATTTCCAAAAAAGTAGAGGAAGAAGCGCCCATAAAGGAAGTTGAAGTAGAAGAGCCTATTTCTCAAGAAGCTTTTGAAACTAAAGAAGAAGCAAAGGAAAAACCAGGAAAAAAAGAAAAGAAGAAAAAGAAAGAGAAGAAAAAAGAAGAAATAATGGCTGAAGAGCCGGCAAAAGAAGAGCCTGAATCAGAAACAAAAGAAGAAGTTAAGGCTGTAGAAGAAAAATCTCTTTCAGAACAAGAAGAGAAGCATGGATTTTTCGATTTTCTAAAAAGGAAAAAGGAAGATAAAGAAGAATTAAAAGAACAAGTTAAGGAAGAAGAAATAAAGATAGAATCGAAAGAAGAGAAGAAAGGCCTTTTCCAGACAATAAAGGAAAAAGTAACTACAAAGATAATCAGCGAAAAGCAATTTGATGATATTTTCTGGGACTTGGAAATAACATTGCTGGAAAATAATGTTGCACTTGAAGTCATAGAAAAGATAAAAAATGACCTAAAAAATGATCTGACAAGCAGGCCAATAAAAAGAGATAGAGTTGAAGATGAAATTAAAAACAGCTTGAAGAACAGTATTGAGAATCTTTTTTACATAGAACCCATAGACATAATAAAAAGAATAGAGGAAAAAAAAGAGAAACCGTTTGTTATAGTCTTCTTTGGGGTTAATGGCGGAGGAAAGACAACAACAATCGCAAAGCTCGCATATATTCTCAAGAAAATAGGCTTATCTTCTGTTATTTCAGCTTCAGATACTTTCAGAGCTGCCGCAATCCAACAACTTGAGGAGCATGCAAGCAAAATAGGGATAAGAATCATTAAGCATGACTATGGCAGCGATCCTGCAGCTGTTGCTTTTGATGCTATAAAGCATGCCCAATCTAAATCGATAGATGTTGTTCTAATAGACACAGCAGGAAGACTTCACTCGAACGTAAATTTAATAGATGAAATGAAAAAGATAGTTAGGGTTGCTAATCCTGACTTGAAAATTTTTGTGGGCGAGTCAATTACTGGAAATGATGCAGTGGAGCAGGCAAAGAGATTTAACGAATCTGTAGGGATAGATGGAATTATCTTAACCAAGGCAGATGTTGACGAGAAAGGTGGAGCAATTATTTCTGTCAGCTATGTTACGCATAAACCAATTATTTATTTGGGGAATGGGCAGAATTATGATAACCTAGAAAAATTCGATAAATATAAATTAATAACCAATTTAGGTTTATAATATGGAATTAGCGGTTAATCGCTCAAAAAACCTGAAACTTGTGGAATTGATAAGAGAGCATGAAAGGATTGAGCTAGACACAGACGAACCAACAATAGTGGATTGCTTTATTAGTTATATAAAATATCCGGATTCTTATCAAACCACCGGCCACTTCATATATGATGTCTTGGAAGACAGATTTTTATGTAGGGCCCTAAAAATAAATTATAATAACCCTGGTTTAATTGACTTGTTCAAAGCATATGAATACTTCAATTACCTGAAAGGTTTATACTAGGTTATCACTCTAAAATATATATTATAGAACAACAAATAAATTTAAAAACACTTCTAGCGGTACATTTTCTACATATTTGAAAAATTATTGTAGAAAAAGTGGAGGGATTTTAAATGGTAGAAGGCAGATGTATGCGTTGTAAAGAACAGAGACAAATGAAAAATGAAAAAGAAGTGGTAATGAAGAATGGCATGAAAGCTATGTCTGGAGTTTGCACAAACTGCGGGACAAAGATGTTTAAGATAATAGGAAAGAAATAAATTCTTTCCTTCAGTTTACTATTTCCGATGCAGCCTTCCTAAGGCGATTCATTATTGCTGTTCCAATATTTTTTTCTTCTACAGACTCTATTATTATCAAATCGAAATTTCTTGAATCATACTCGTGAAATTTATCGAAAATATTATGCGCCATAATTTCGAGATTCTTGCAGTAAAAAGACTCTATATTTTTAGGAATCTTGATCTTTGAAGTATGAATGACTGCAATCTTATCATTAGCATGCCTTTTGATCAACATAGGTATCTTCTTAGGATTGGACAATATCACTTTGGATTCTGGAGAATAATGCCGATACTTCATGCCCGGAGATTTGACTTTTGATTTGGGATTAGCCATTCTGATATTGGGAATTATCATCCTTAGTTCTTCCAAAGATATCTTGCCGGGCCTCAATACTGTAGGAATTTTAGAAGCTAAGTCCAGCACTGTAGACTCTAAGCCTATGTCTGTTGGCCCACCATCAATTATTAGGTCTACCTTTTTATCGAGATATTTTATTACGTGGAGAGCCTTTGTTGGACTCGGTTTTCCTGAAAGATTCGCGCTTGGAGCTGCTATGGGCACTTTAGATTCCCTAATCAATGAAAGAGCAATTTTATTATTTGGAATTCTAACTGCTACTGTATCCAGCCCGGCGGTTACATTTTCTGGAACTATCGAAGATTTTTTTAGGACTAAAGTCAATGGGCCAGGCCAATACCTAGATGCCAGCTTATATGCTATTCCTGGAACATCTACGCATAATTTAGATATCCAATCTATCTTATCAATGTGAACTATCAATGGATTGTCTGATGGGCGGCCCTTGGCCTTGAATATCCTGTTAACTGCTTTTGGATCTAGAGCATTTGCCCCAATGCCATAAACAGTCTCTGTAGGAAAAACAACTAAACCCCCTGATTTAATTATTTGAGAGGCCTCTTTTATGCCATAAATATTTCCAGGCTTTATTACTTTAGCCATAACTATGGATAAAGATAAAGTTTTATAAAAATTTGGATATTTCTAAAGACTATACATCATATAAGCCAAATGATTTCTCGGATTCTATTATGTGTTTGTACATATCTTCATTAAAATCTAATTCGTTCTGAACAGCTAATGAAGTCAACATTAATAAATCAAAAATGTCTTTAGATGCTGTATATTCTCTTATCTTTGGTATGAATACATCTAATCCATGATCAAAATAGGCAGGCAGCATTTCTTTTTGTTTTTTAAGGTCACTTGTCCATGTGTTTATATCTATTCCGGACAAAGAAATCCAATCCATCTTTGAAAGTTTCCTGTATATTTTTTCTAATTCTCTTGGAATATGCCCTTCTTTTTCTATTATTCTTAGTCTATGCATTTTATGATAAAAAATTTCCTCTGGTATTTGAACTCTTACAGTCTTTTCTGAATTTGGTATTCTAAACTCTAAAGAGCTTGATACTTGTCTTTCTAAGCTTCCCTTTAATCTCCCATATCTTTTTCTCGAAAGATTGGGAAAATGTATCATAAAACCCCTATGACTGTCTTCTTCAAGCAAGATTTCATAAACTCTTTGTGCTTGCTTATGCTGAGGATTATAGCCGTTAAGTTGGGATTCTATCCTTGGAGCTAGAACATCTCTAAATGTGGGATATCCTACAAAAGAGTCCGTTAATATATCAAGATCAGCAGTAGGTCTTATAAGATGAGGATAATTAGAATGGCAATAAAGTTGATTTGCAATACCGCCAATTAATAATAGTTTTGTTGGATTGTCAACTTCTTGACCTTCATTGGTTCTTTCATGAACTTGTGTAGCTATGGCCTCCAAAGATTTTATAACTACTTGCTCATCTAAAGTATATTTATCTGCCATAGCATAATAATAAGTTAAGCTATTTATAAAGCTTTCTACTTGTTACCTTTTTATGGTGGTTACAAATCAAAAGATTTTTAAAGTTCAAGTACATCCATAAAAATATGGCTAGAGAAAAATATCTAGGCTCTTCTACAAATATTAGCCCGGAAAGAGCTTATACCCTGATTACAAGGGAATTAAGGAAAGAAAGGAACGAAAGGAACAAGATAAGATTGCCCACTATAAAATTAGACATAACAACAAACGGGTTTAACTGTTATGTGGATCTGGGCTTTCATATAAATATTCATGAGTTTGGGAATTCTCTTGACAAGATTTATGGCATAGAAAGAGTAATGAGGCTTCCAGCACACCTTATAGGAAGAGAATATCTAGAAGGCGGAGGGATAACTAGAGCATATAAATTCAGGGATCTTGAAAAAAACATCCATCAGGTATGGACAACTTTCTATAAAAAAGACCGAGAAGACATTGTGAATATTTTCGTAAAGGCTCATGAAGAAGCGCATGTAGCATATGAACTTGGGGCAAAAAATGAAATTGTGCGAGAGTTAAAATCCATGTTCAGAAAATTGAGCTTTTTCCCATTGGAAGATGAAAGCGATGAACTTTTATCAACACTCTCTGGGTTTATGCCATTGATTGAAATGGGTGTAGAGCCAAGAAGACTTGTATCAAGCCTGAACAATTATGATAATACTATCGAAAGAGAATTGAAAAGATCGCTTGAACTTATAAGTTAATCACCCTCTGAAAAGAATATATCTGAGACTTGACGTTGCAAAATCAGATATCTTGATTCTATTCTTTTCCACAGCCTGCCAAAAGGTCCTTAATGTATTAATTGAGTATTCAACTGGATTAACTTTGTCCCTGTAATGACCTGATTCTGCTATTGCCTCTAATACTTCACCACTAACTAGGTCTGCCTGGCCTGCACCAATAACCGGGCCCCCTTTAGTAAGAGTTGGGTGGGGCATATAAAAAACTTCGGCTGGAAATACCTTAGCTAATCTAAGATTTAAATCATCTCGCACTATGAACTGAGAGATTCCATTATATGGAACATTGTTATAGTCAACTATTGTTCTATCTTTAACATAGAGCTGTAATCCTTCAGGGACACCCCTAGAATAATCAATGCCTATTCTACGGTCCATCACAATAAATCTTGTGTCGGGAACATATTTTCTATGCTGTTTTTTTCTCATAGCTTGCATAAAGCAAAAATCCTTTTATAAATATTTCTATTATGTTACTTTTTTTAGGTGGTCACATATAAGCTTTATAAATCACCAATAAAAATACTTATATACAAATTAAATCGCTTATAAAATATGGTGCTTGATAAATTAGGGGGTAGCTTAAAAGCTACCTTAAGAAAAATAACCGGAAGCTTGTTTGTAGATGAAAAACTGATAGATGAATTAGTAAAAGACTTACAGAGGGCATTACTGCAGGCAGATGTAAATGTACAGCTAGTCTTTGACTTGAGCAAGGAAATCAAAAGAAGGGCTCTGGATGAGAAAGATATCAAAGGAATAAATCAGAGAGATCACTTAATCAAGATTGTCTATGAAGAGCTTGTTAAATTTCTTGGGAAAGAAAAACAAGGCATTAAGATTCTAGATAAAAAACCATTCAAGATTATGATGGTGGGAATTTATGGAACTGGCAAGACGACAAATATCGGAAAATTATCAAAATATTACTCAAAAAGAGGATATAAAATAGCTACTCTCGCTTTAGATGTCCATAGACCTGCTGCAATAGACCAATTAGAGCAGCTAAGCGAGCAGGTGAAAGTAAAATGTTTTTTAGACAAAAAAGAAAAAGACCCTATAAAAATATATAAGAAATTCAAAGATGAATACAAGAATTATGATATTTTGATTATTGATACTGCCGGAAGGCATGACCTTGACAAAGAACTAATTGAAGAATTAAAGCAATTAAATAAAGAAATACAACCTGATGAAAAGCTATTAGTGATCTCAGCCGATATAGGGCAAGCAGCTTCTAAACTGGCGAAAGGTTTTCTGGATGCTTGCGGAATAACAGGAGTAGTAATCACAAAACTTGATGGAACTGCTAAAGCAGGTGGAGCTCTAACTGCAACTGCCGTTACAAATGCCCCTGTAAAATTTATTGGAGTTGGGGAAAAGATAGATGACCTTGAAGAATTTGATCCTGAAGGCTTTGTTTCTAGGCTCCTTGGCATGGGAGACATAAAAGCTTTACTGGAAAAAGCAGAAGAAGCAATTGACAAGGAAAAAGCAGAAGATCTCGGAAAAAGATTCTTGAAAGGTGAGTTTAATCTAATTGACCTTTATGAGCAGATGGAAGCCATGTCAAAGATGGGGCCTTTAAGCAAGATTATGGAATTAGTTCCTGGAATGGGCAACATGAACATCCCTAAGGAAATGCTACAAGTTCAGGAAAGCAAGCTAAAAAAGTGGAAATTTATGATGCAGAGCATGACAAAACAAGAACTTGAAGACCCTGAAACAATAACAAGAACAAGAATAGACAGAATAGCAAAGGGCTCTGGGACTAGCGCGGGCGATGTCAGAGAATTACTAAAGCAATACAAGCAAAGCAAGAAGATGGCTAAATTAATGAAAGGCATGGAAAAAGAGCAGGACATGAACAAACTGATGAAAAAATTCAGCAGGAAAATGCCAAAAGGCTTTGGAATGTAACATGAATAAAATAAATAAATATATTTTTGCATTATTATTATTTTCAGTCTTAATAATAGCTTCCTGCACAAATAACCAAAAATCGGACAAAGAAAAAGACACTGCCAGCTATCAATCTAAAACACCAAAAGGAATTACTCTAACACCAAAAAGTTTCGGCCAGGAAGAATTCACTTATTTCTTTGAGAAATCGAGAAATTTCAATATTGTTGCGTGGTATGGTGACTGGAATGAACTATCAAATTTAGAGAAAGGGGGCCCGGTTGTAGTTAATGGCCTATCCAGCAAGTATGATTACATGCCCTTAATCATAGTGCAGTTCTTCACTCAAGATAATGGAAAATTGTTAAGACCTTTAGATGAAACCACTATAGACAATTACAAGAATTATCTTGGCAATTTTGCAGAAAAATACAAGCCGGAATATCTAGGAATAGGTATTGAAATAAATGTTTTATATGAAAAGTCTCCAGCAGACTTTGAAAGATTTGTGAAATTATTTGATGAATCATATGACCTAATAAAAACAAAATCTCCAGATACAAAAGTCTTCACAGTATTCCAATTAGAGAAAATGAAGGGCTTAAATGGCGGGCTTTTCGGCGGAACAAATGACCAAACAAAAAACCAATGGAGTTTAATAGGCCAGTTCCAAAAATCGGACATTATTGCATTCACTACATACCCGGACTTAGTATACAAAAATCCAGAAGAAATACCGGCAGATTATTACGATGAGATAAAAATGTATGCTTCAAAGCCGATTGTGTTTACAGAAATAGGCTGGCACACTGCAAATAGCCCAAAAGGCTGGGAAAGCAGTGAGGATGAACAAGCAGAATTCGTAAAAAAATTCTTTGATCTAACAAAGGATTTAAACAAAGAATTTATTATATGGAGTTTTATGTACGACCAAAAGACAATTGAGCCGTTTAACAGCATGGGATTAATAGACAGCAATACCGGCAATGATAAAAAATCATTTAATGAATGGGCAAATTGATGGTAAGAGCAAAAGTGTAGTATTATATTTCTATACTTAATTCATTAGAACTTTTAGGTACTATCCTTACTTCCTTTTCCTTTTTCAGTTTTAAGAATTCTGCTATCTCTTTTGGGATTCTTATTGCAAGGCTGTTTCCAACTTTTGCAACTCTTGTTTTCTTAGAAAGTCCAAATAATCCCAACTCCTTTGATTTTTCTTGAATTTTCTTTGCTATATCACTATCAAAGAAGGTTTCCCCACAAGATTTACATACACCGGCCTTAAATTTGCCCAATGAAACTCCAAATTCTTTATAATCAACTATTTTTTCTTCCACCCGTCCTTTTCCGCACATAACACATTTCATTTTTAAACACCTGCCTTATAAACGGTTATTACAAATATATAATTTTTGTCTTTGGTAAAAACACATTCTAATCCTGCAAAACTGGCATGCCACTTATCATTTGAATTTTTCCATTTCATTCCTTTTTTTAGAACCATATTTGCTTCTTCTATATCTATACCATAATTATCAATTTTTCCTATAGCATGTTTGCTAAAAAATATTTTAATTGGTAATCACCAAGATATATAAGGATATACCAGTATATAAATATAGCTATTTGTTAAAAGCAACTCTTAAAAACTATAATAATAGGACAAAAATATGGAATATAATCTTGATTTGGAAAAAGCAGTAAAAATAATAAAGAAAGAAAAAGCTAAATTAGTTTGCATCCAACTGCCTGACGGCTTGAAGCCGAGGGCAACTGAAATAACAGACTATCTAGAGAAGAATACAAAAGCTAAAATAATAATATGGCTTAACTCAAACTGGGGCGCATGCGATGTCCCTGTTGGCCTGGAAACAATCAATGTAGACTTACTGATAAATTTCGGGCATAATAGCTTTGGATTTAAGGAAAAGATTGCAAAAAAGGGCTACATAGAAATAGAGAAATAAGGGGGTGTTATATTGGGATTGCTAATAGCCATTTCCGGCAAGCAAGGATCTGGAAAGACAACTGCCGCAAATTACTTGGTTGAAAACTTCAATTTCAAGATAATCAGCTTTTCTGACAAGATAAAAGAAGTTGCAATGGACTTATTTGGGGCAAGCTATGAAGAATCTTATGGCAAATCAAAGAATCGGCTATTGTTGCAGAAAATCGGCTATCATATGAGAGAAATAAACTATAATGTATGGACAAATTAGTTAACAGGAAAAATTTCTGACTCTGGCGAAGATATCGTAGTTGATGATTTACGGCTTAAATCAGAGTTTGATGCATTAAAAAAACTTGGATTCAAGATAATCAGGATTAATGCAGACAATGAAACAAGAAAATCTAGAATACCTTATTACTCTGGAGAGCAGGATATTACAGAAACAGACCTTGATACTATAGACGGCTGGAATTTGGTTTTAGAAAATAATTCTGGAAAAGACAATCTTCATAAACAATTGCATGATTTTATGAAGAATTTTAAAGATTAACAATAACAATTACTGTTACTACTTTAAAGAAGTATAAAAGCGAAAGACTTATATACCCTTTCTTTATTATGAATTGGTAGTAATATGGAGTAAAAATGATAGTAAACGATGAATTTTTAAAAAAGCTGAGAAGCGCATTTGATTTGAATATTTATGAAGTCAAGATATGGACTGCTTTATTGAGCAAGGGAATTGCGGCAGCCGGCGAATTAAGCGATATTTCTGACGTCCCAAGATCAAGATGCTATGATGTTCTCGAGTCTCTTGAAAAACGCGGATTTGTGATAATGAAGCTTGGAAAGCCAATAAAATACATTGCGGTCAAGCCTGAAGAGGTAACGAAAAGGGTCAAGAAGACATTCCAAGAACATGCAGACTACCAAGTAAAAAGTCTTGAAAACGTTGAAAAAGACGATTTCTTTAATGAACTTAATTTATTGTACAAAAATGGGATAAGCCATATCGATCATGCAACAATAACCGGAGCCATAAAGGGCAGAAGAAACATCTATGATCAAATAAGCTCAATGCTTGAAACAGCGCAGAAAGAAGTTTTAATAGTAACATCAATGCAAGAGCTCAGCAGAAAATATGAAAATTTCGGTTCCATATTAAAAAAATTAAGCAACAAGGGCGTTAAAATAAAAGTTGCGGTTCCAGTAAAGGAAAATAACAAAGACAACAAATTCCTTAAGGATCTAGGCCAATTAGCAGAGATAAAAAAGATAGACTCAGTGCAGGGAAGGTTTGTTATAGTAGATGGAAAACAAATGGTGTTCATGCTTAATTCTGACGAAAATGTTCATGAAAGCTATGACACTGCAGTATGGGTTAATAGCCCTTTCTTCTCAAATGCCGTGAACAGCTTGTTTGATTTAACTTGGAAGAATCTAGAAAAGATTTAACTCTTTTATTTTTTATCAGCCTTAAATATTACAGAGCCTTTAATAAAAAGATTTAAAAATAACATAGCATAATTTATGGCTATGGATTTAACTAGGCTAGCCCATTCCTTACACACTCTAGAAAGAAAAATTCTTCCTTTTTTGCATGACAACATCAGCATTACCGAAATTTCCGCTAAGTCAAAACTTAAAGAAGATGAGATTATGCATGCATTGAAATGGATGCAGAACAAAAAACTTCTTGAAATAAAAGCCAGTTCTTATGAAATAATCTCATTGGATAAAAACGGATTATACTATCTTAAGCATGGCCTTCCAGAAAGGAATCTCATAAATCTAATCAAAGATAAGATACTAACTCTAGAGCAGATAAGGCACAATTACAAAGACAAAAAAGAAGACATCAATCCCGGAATCGGAGCTTTAAGGCAGAAGAACTTAATGTCCATACAAAAAGATGGAAAGGCCGTCGTCGTAAAGTTTAAGCTGAACAGTGATGGCCTAAATTACATAAGTCAGCCACTTCCTGAAGAGATTTTTCTGAAGAGAATAAGCGAAAGAATCCATACAGTGAATGATTTTAGCACATTTGACAAGAAACTGCTTGATTCTTTAAAGAGAAGGAAGGAATTCATAAAAACAGAATCTCAAAAGTCTAAGCATGTAATCTTGACTGACTTGTGCAAGCAGCTTTTAAGCCAAAAAATAGAAATTGATTTAATCGAAGCCATAACTCCGGATATAATAAAAAACAAGGAATATAAATCTAGGGCAATCAGAAGATATGATGTTGAAGTTCAAGTGCCCAGAGTCTTTGCCGGAAGAAAGCACTTCATTAATGAGGCTGTAAGTTATATAAGAAGAATATGGCTCGACATGGGCTTCAAGGAAATGAAAGGCAGCTTAATTCAGCCGAGTTTCTGGAATTTTGACGCTTTATTCACACCGCAGGACCATCCTGCCCGTGAATTACAGGACACATTATTTGTTGAGGGCATGGGAAAATTGCCTAGCAAGGAACTTGTCAACAAGATAAAAAATGTGCATGAAAATGGCTCTGATACAGGAAGCAAGGGATGGAATTATAAATGGAACCCTGAAAAAGCAAAAGAATTAGTGCTAAGGACCCATACAACGGTTTTAAGCGCACTTACAATATCATCTTTAAAAAAAGAGCAATTGCCATGCAAATATTTTTCAATTGGAAGGTGCTTCAGAAATGAAACGGTAGATTGGAAGCATGGATTTGAATTTACCCAAGTTGAGGGCATAGTGGTTGATGAAAACGCAAACTTCAGGAACTTGCTTGGGCATTTAAAGAGATATTACATGAAACTAGGATTTAATGATATAAGATTCAGACCAAGTTACTTTCCATACACTGAGATGAGCGTCGAAGTTGAAGTGTATCATAAAGAGAGAAAGGAATGGCTCGAATTAGGCGGAGCTGGAATGTTCAGGCCAGAAGTCGTAAAGCCGTTACTTGGCAAGGATGTTCCTGTACTAGCTTGGGGGCAGGGGATGGAAAGGAGCATTATGAACTATTACAACATAGATGATTTCCGCGATTTGTATAAAAATGATCTAAAACTGCTGAGGGAGGTCAAACCATGGTTGAAGTAAACAATATGATAAAGAAAGATACGATAATGGTATGCCCAAAGTGCGGAAGTGTCAACTTAAAGCAGACTCCAAAAGTCTGGGAACAGAAACCAGGAGAGGTAGTTGTGGCGGAGTGCATGCTTTGCGGCTATAAAGGCAGAGATTTTCCTGTGATAAAAAAGACCACCGTGAACTTATTCAGGCAAAAACTAAACAAGAGATAATATGGCATCAGTTGAAGTAAGCAAGACAGAATTAAGTAGATTGATTAAACGAGACATTAGGCTCGATTACTTGGTCAATCGAATAGGGATGCTAGGCATGCCTGTAGAGAATGTTAAAGAAGACAATCTGGCTCTTGAGGTATTTCCAAACAGGCCTGATTACTTGAGCCAGTACGGAATTGCGAGAGCATTAAGAGGTTTTCTCGGAATTAAAAAAGGCCTTGTCAACTATGAAACAAGAAAATCTGGATATAAAGTTATAGTCGATAGCAACTTAAAGAACATAAGGCCTTTTACTTCATGTTGCGTAATAAAGAACATTAAGTTTAGCGACGAAAAAATACGCGACATAATACAATTCCAGGAAAAATTGCATATTACATTATGCAGGAATAGGAGAAAAGCAGCTATCGGCATTTATCCTTTAGACAAAATAAAATTCCCTATAAGGTTCATGGCTATAGCAAGGGAAGCTATAAAGTTCAAACCACTAGAACATGGGACTGAATTAAGCGCAGATGAAATACTGAAGGATATTGATGCTGGCAAGAAATATGGCCATTTGATTAATAACCTTAAATTTTATCCAGTTTTCATTGATGCTAAAGATAATATACTATCCATGCCGCCAGTTATAAACTCAGATAGTGTTGGAAAAATAACTAGCAAGACAACTGATGTTTTTATAGAAGTAAGCGGTTTTGATTTGAACTTCTTAAATCAGGTGTTGAATATAATCGCAACAAACATGGCCGAGATGGGCGGAAAAATCTATTCTGTTAATGCAGTTTATTCTGGAAAAGGCCATTTGATGCCTGACTTAACGCCTTCCAAAATGAAGATTAACATTAATTATGTGAATAAACTTCTTGGATTAAGACTTAAAGAAACCCAATTGAAGGGCTTCCTTGAGAAAATGGGTTATTCTTATAGCAGAGGAATTGTTTCAATACCTGCGTATAGACAAGACATATTGCATGAGTTTGATTTAGTTGAAGATATAGCGATTGCCTATGGTTATGAAAATTTCAGTCCTTTATTAGACAGCTTTTATTCCATTGCAGAAGAGGACAAAATTGAGATTTTTAAGGAAAAAATGAATGATCTTCTGATTGGCCTTGAGTTTATTGAGGTAAGCATGCCGCATCTAAGCAATAAATCCAGTTTAAATGAAAAAATGAACACGGGCAAGGGCCTAATTGCACTAAAAAATTCTGTAAACCAAGAATATAATGTTCTGAGGAACTGGCTGTTGCCTGGACTGATGGAAATTTTAAGCAGCAACAAACATAATGAATACCCGCAGAAGATTTTCGAGATTGGTACTGTTTTCCTGCAAAAAAATCATGAGGAAAAGATTAGCTTTGGCGGATTGATAAGCCATAGCAAGGCTAACTTCACTGAAGCAAAACAAGTAATAGACTGCTTGCTTACAACCTTGAACATAAAATACGAAATAAAAGAAAGTGATGATGAAATGTGCTTCATTCCCGGGAGGGCTGCAAAAATTATGGCAAAGGGGAAGGAACTAGGTTTTCTCGGAGAGATAAATCCTGAAGTCCTTGAAAAATGGAATCTAGAGCAGCCAACAGCTGGATTTGAAATTAATTTTGGTGAGCTAGTCGAAATTATAAAGATTTAAAAATTATTCTTACTACAAATTACTTATGGAAACTGTCCCTGATTATGGATTATATAAAATAACTCAGTATTTATTTGACCATATTCATAATAAATTGCCTGAAGTGCTTCATAATTTACCAATTGAAGTTACGTTAGAAGGATTTTTAGGAGGCTATTTATTAACTAAATTTTTGCAGTTTAGTTCTAAGAGTGTATTTACTAGAATTATTCCAAATTTTGATAGTAAAACACTTCCTAAATTAGAGAGGCTGTGCGAATTTGGAATTCCCGGGACTTTTTTAGTATACAGTTGTATTAATCCAAATGGGGCAAGAGATTTAGTTTACAATAAACCTATGGATAATTTAGGCATATTTATGGCATATTTAGGGGGCATAGCGGCTACGGAGCAAGGTTTAAATAAAAGAAAAAAAACATTTCAGTAAAAGAGGTACTATATGTTTAAAAAATACGGCATAGTCGGAATTTTATTAATAGTTTTTGTACAAATAAATTTCTTTTTAAAAATACAGCCTTTTGCTAACTGGTATTTTCCAATTGTGTGGTTTGGATATATTTTAACTATAGATGCGTTAATTTATAAGTTAAAAGGAAATTCATTGATAAGCAATAGATTTTCTCAATTTTTAGGGATGGTTATAATCTCTTCCTTATTCTGGTGGATTTTTGAATTTGTTAATATAATAATAAAAAATTGGCAGTATCATGGCCTGGAAGGCTTGGGCATTTGGAGCAATTTAATGGGAACTATTGCCTTTAGCACTGTGTTGCCTGCTTTTTTTGAAATTGTTGAACTAATAAGATGCATACATTTATTTGACAACAAAAAATTAAAAAAGGGCCATAAAATAACAAAAACATTCTTGCATTCTATGACTGTTATTGGGGTTTTATGTTTTATATTGCCAATATTTCTTCCAAAGTTCACATTTCCATTAGTGTGGATGGCTTTCTTTTTTATATTAGATCCAATAAATTTCTTACACAAACAACCGAGCATAATAGGACATTTAAAAGACAGAAATTTAACCATCCCTCTATCATTGCTTGTAGCTGGCATAATTATGGGATTCTTTTGGGAATTCTGGAACTACTGGGCAATTCCAAAATGGACTTATGACGTTCCTTTCGTTGGATTCTTTAAGGTTTTTGAGATGCCTTTGTTGGGATATTTTGGATATTTTCCATTCGCTTTCGAGCTTTATGCGATGTACTGGTTTGTGAGAAGCTTGTTTTTACATAAAGAGCATTTATTAGAGTAATTTTGTTACGTATGCACCTTCTTTTATAATCCAATTGTTTATAATTTCTATATACTACAATACCCGAAATTATATAAATGAGTAATACTTTAATTTATATGATAAAAGAAGATTATTCTGTATTGTTAGAGAAAGATTTTAGATTAAAGTTTTTTGATGCTGCAATATCAAAATTCGGAAGCCAGGCTGCTCTTGCAGAGTATCTTAGCAATAAAATTAAAAATCGTAAGATAACCAGAGAAAACATCAAAGAATGGTTAAAGGGTAAACATAGATACGGGTGGGATATACTTACTCCCGTGAATGTTATTAGACGCTTAGGTTCTATTAATTCCATCTCTTTTGATGATATAATGTCTCATGCAGTAAAATTTAATCCTGAATGGGAAGACCCAAGGAAACAATGTTTATTAGTTCAAAAAAGGAGGATTTTAATTATAAAAAAATTTGATGGTTTATACTTGGATTTGGCTACAATTTTACCAGTAAAATCTTTGGAGGCTATGCGATCAAGAAAAAGTTTGCCTTTATTTGTAAAGATAGATAATAATTTTATTAAGTTATGGTCGGGAGCTTCATGGAAAAAATCAGAAATTAATTTAGTTAGGCACTTAAGGTTAGATGATCTATTTTTTAAAGGATGCGCGATTTATATAAGCGAAGGGGTTAATAAAATAAATAGGGGTGCTTGTAATAGTTTTATTGGTTTGGGGAATTCAGAACCTTCAATAATAAATTTATTTTTAAAATGGTTAAATTCTTATCTGATAAATTATAAACTTTCTTACCGTCTTGAGTATAATGGGGTTCGTGTTAATGGAATCAAATTAAAAGAGTTTTGGTCTAAGAAAATTGATATTGAAAGCGAGTTCATAAAAATATACCTAAGAAAAAATTATAAAAGCAGTTTGATAAATAATTTTGGAACTCTTAACATAAGAATAGACAATACGGTATTAAAATCTTTTGTAATAAACTTACTAAAAGTTTCTAGAAGATTAACCTTAAATAACAAGGGATGGCAAATTTCATATATTAAAGGTCTGCTTGCCTCTGAAGGTTCAGTTAATAATTATAATCACACATTGAAGGCAGTAACAATAGGCTCAACAAATCCAGATGAAAGGATTTTTATAAAAGCTTTGTTAAAAAAACTTGGCTTGAAATATTGCGAAGGCAAAAATCAATTAAATATTATAAATTGGAATTCATTCTATAAATTATTTACCTATGACGCATTTGAAATAGAACAAATAAATAACTATTCGAAGAAAGCTAGATTTATAATCGCATTTAAAAATCATCAAAAAACTAAAAAATTGATTAAGTTATTTCCATTTAAACATAAGATATTTACTGCATATGATTGGCAGAAATACTATGGTCTGAAATACTATATTTCGGCTCATAAATTTTTAAATTCTCTTGTCAAAGAAGATTTATTGAAAACTAAGTTACTAAAAAACAAGAAATACTATTCTATAAATAAGTACAGACTAAAGGAATTAGAAAAAATTTGGAGTTTATAATTCTTTAGACATATATGGACCATCTTTATTGTAATTAAGTGAATAATAATATTTGCGTACTCCAATACCAGAAATAATTAACAACTTATCTTTCTCGTGTTTCCTGCATATATCTTCTGCCTTCTCAATCAATTTTTTTCCTATACCCTGGTGCTGTACAATGCCTTTTTCTCCGATAGGCGTTGCTTGGCCATAGACATGAAGCTCTCTTATGATCGCACTATTTTTTGTTATTTCTTTCCTTAAATTTTGGCTTGGAAATCTTAACCTGCAAAATCCAAGTATTAAATTTTTTTCTTTATTATCTGCTGAAATAAAAAATTCAGTTCCTTGGGAAGCATTATATCTTTCAACTAAGATTTCATAATCTTTAACAATCTCATTTTTTGGCTCTCGGCAGCGTATGCAGTTACAGATTATTCCTTTTTCCTTTAATTTTTCTTGGACATATTGCCTTAAATTAGTCCGATCAACGCCGGCAATGGTCATCTTAGTCGGAATGTCGCGCTGAACTCTCATTATGCGCAAATATTTTGGCACATTTCTTTTGAATTCAGATATTATCTCTGACGCTTCTTCTGTTGTAATCTCTTTGTACATGCCTTTTTTCCATAACTCATACAATGGAGTGCCAGGCATAACTAAACATGGATAAATCTTAAGCATATCTGGCCTAAAATCTTGATTTCTGAATAATTCTTTTAGTCCTTCGAGATCTTCTTTTCCATATTTATACAGTCCTAGCATGTAATGCGCATTAATCTTAAACCCGAGATCCTTTAGAATGCGTATTGAGTTTATTGTATCTTTTATCGTATGGCCGCGATTGGTCTTTTTTAGAACTTCATTATATACTGACTGGATTCCTAGCTCGATTCTTGTGCATCCAAGTGTGAGCATTTCATTTCCGTGCTCTAGAAGACCCCAATCTGGTTTTGTTTCTATAGTAAGTCCAATGCATCTTATCTTTGAAATCTCGTTTCTTAATTGTTCTTTTTCTAGAGAGCATTCTTTCTTTGACTTTAATATCTTTTCTTGTATACTTTTTGTTCTTTCTGCATTTTCTATACTACCTGGAAGCTCAAAAAATTTCTTGAACTTGCTAAAGTTTAATTTTTCTCCTATGAAAAATATCTCAGAGAAGTCATTCATTGCCTTGAAGATATATTTGACAATTTCCTCTTGGTATTCCTTAGGAAAACTTGGAAATGTGCCGCCCTGGATTATAACCTCTGCTTTTTCCGGAACCTGATTTAATAAGATGTATTGCTCTAACCTGTTAAAAACAATCAAATAAGGATCATAATGGGCTCTTATAGCCCGCATAGTGCTTGGCTCATTTCCAGTGTATGACATCGGCATATCTCCGAAGTAAGATCCGGGGCCGCCCGGGCAGAAAGTGCATTTGCCGTGCTTACAAGAAATAGGCTTTGTCATTACTGCTATGGGTGCGACTCCTGAGATTGTCCTTACTGGCTTGGTTTTTATCAGTTCCGAAAATTTTGACTTTTGTTTTTCGCTTAAGTGCTCTAGAATTTCTATATTGGTGGGTATTTTTTTTAGTTTATATTTTTTAGAAACCTTGAGTTTTATTGAGTTAAAACTATCTTTGTCGTTTTTATTATCTTTCGTGGCAGTTTCTAAAATTTCGAGGCATGCCTGCTTCATTGTCATAGAGATAACACAAAAAAAGTTATTTTTAAGTTTAACTATTAGAGTATTGTTAACTCTAAGGGGGCTGAAAGTCTTTAAAAGGCTTTCCACAGAAGTGTATTGTTGCATTAAAGGGAGTTAAAGAAATTGATTATAATAATAAATATAAATAAAGAATTTATTTGTATTTCTTAACTAAATTTTCTAATTAGTCTCTTTCTGCTCTTGCTTCTGCTTTTTGAACAGATTTAAGTGATTTATAGCTACCATCTGGTTGACCTAAAAATATATATTCATTTTTTTGTTTATCATAAATTATTAAATCTTTATACCCATCTCTGTTTATATCTAACTGAACGATTTTCGTTGGTTGTGCTGGTCTTGTTGTTGTATTAACTAGAGTTGTAACATTTAAACCAAGAGTAGTTCCTAATAATACTCCCCATAAATAATCACTTTTACTATATGTCATTGTGCTTTACCCCATATTTGTTAAATTTATATATAGAAGTGGAATATTTACTCATTTATAAACCTTTCTATTTGTAACTACTTATAAAAAGTAACAAACCGAAACATTTATATATATCTAAATCTAACATTTCTTAGAGATTTAGAGGTTTTTTAAGATGAAAAAGATACTTATATTGATTATTGTATTCATGGCATTAAGCTTACTAGTTGCGAGTGTAGTTGTTAGTGCCAATGTCAAGGAAGACAAAAAAGTGGCTTATTTTAAAGTTCTGAATAGTGAAGGGAAAAATCTGGTTAAGAAATACCAAAGGTTTGAATTTGACAATAATATTGTAAGCATAGAAGCGCAAAAAAAAGACTTTGACAGATTAAAGAAAAACAAGAACATCAAGTTCATTGAAGACGTACAAGTCTATGAACCATTATCTTTTGCTGTAGATCCTTTAACAATGAAGATTCCTGGGAGTGAAGATACTGGAATTACTGACACAAAAAGAGGCTGCAAACTATCAGATTATGGCCTGCCGCAGATAAACTACGGAATCAAGTATATGTATGAAGACATGAACTTAGTAAGGCCTAGCGGCGGTAGAAATGTCAGAGTAGCAGTCATTGACACCGGGGCAAATATATCACATGCTGACATAAGCAGAAGGGTAGTGTTGTGCAAAGACCTTACTGTTTTTCCTGCTGTAGACACTTGTGCAGACAGTTTGGCGCCTTACGGGCATGGAACTTTAGTTGCATCAATTATAGCTGCCGATGGCGGTGCCGATGATATAGGGATGTATGGCATGGCACCAGAAGCACAGCTTTTGATATACAAGGTCTGCAACGGGAATTACTGCAGTGATGATTCTATTGCAAGGGGAATAACCGATGCCGTAAACAACAACGCAAATATAATAAGCATAAGTCTGGGCGGGAGCGCATTGACCAGCAACATAAAAAATGCCGTAGATTACGCAGCAGACAATAATGTGCTTGTTATTGCAGCAGCCGGAAATTATTTTGGAAACAATAACGTTAATACCATCATGTACCCTGGCGCATATTATAGAATTGCTTCAGTTGGTGCGATAGACTCAAATTACAATCCATGGGTCAATTCTGCAGCAGGGACTAATGATGGCGATTACATAAGAGAAGAGCGCGAAGTAGAATTAGCTGCTCCGGGAGTTCTGATAGTAGCTGCAAACAGCCAGGGCTGCTATGGATATGCAACGGGAACTAGCGTTGCAGCACCGCATGTCTCTGGACTGGCTGCAAAATTATGGGATGGAAATGCTGCAAATACAAGAGTCAATATGTGGAAGAGCGCTTATATGCATGATTTGTACATTGCAGGAGATGACACAATCACAGGCTTTGGAATGCCTACAATCAATATTCGAGATGCCGAATTTCCATTTGAAAAGACAATAAACACAAAAAACACACTGCCTAGGCGAAGGTAATCTCTAATTTTATTTTAACTCCATAGGCGAGAAGTCCCCTTTCGTAAGATAAGGGATGAAAGCCGTTATAGTTGCCATTGTATTCCTATCAAGTACAGAAAACTTTATAATGTTCTAAAAAGCTATGCTGACAGGCAAGGAATTCACTAATGACAACAGCATATAAATTTAGATTGTATCCAAAGAAAGAACAGCAAGACAAGTTAGATTTATCTTTAGAAATTTGCAGACAAACTTATAATCATTTGCTATCAGGGTTTGATGAAAGATTTACAAAAAATGAGTTACAAAATTATATTCTTGATTTGAAAGTTGTAAATCCTCAAATGGATAATGTTCATTCTAAAGTTTTACAGATGGAAAATCAAAGATTGTTTGGAAATCTATCATCGCTTTCACAATTAAAAAAGAAAGGCAGAAAAGTTGGAAGATTAAGATTCAAAGGAAAAAACTGGTTCAAAACTTTCACCTATAACCAATCTGGTTTCAAACTAACACACATAAAAAATAAGAAAGGAATATTATTTCTTTCAAAGATTGGAGATATACCTATAAAATTACATAGACAGGTGGATGGAAAGATTAAAAGCATTACGGTTAAAAAATCTCTTGGAAAATGGTATTGTTCTATTGTAACTGATGCTGTCATCAAAAGAGAATGTGGAACTGGAGAAATAGGGATTGATGTCGGAATTGAGAATTATATTTATGACAGCAATGGAAATGCTTATGAAAATCCAAAACATTTTGACAATTATCATCAAGAACTAAAGATTGCCCAACAATCTTTATCAAAGAAAGTTAAAGGTTCAAATTCAAGAAAGAAAGCAAGATTGAAAGTTGCTAAAATTCACGAGAAAATGGCAAATGCAAGAAATGATTTTATTCACAAGCTTTCTACAAAGCTTATCAAAGAGAATAAGTTTATTGCCATTGAAAAATTGAACATAAAAAATCTAATCGGAATTTCTTATAATGCTAAAAATATTGCTGATGCAAGTTGGGGAAAACTCTCTATGTATCTGCACTACAAAGCTGAAAACGCTGGTTGTGCAGTTATAGATGTAGACCCTGCTTACACAACAAGGAATTGTAGTTTCTGTGGATACAGAAATAACAAATTAGAAATTTCTCAAAGAAAGTTTGTTTGTAAAAAATGCAACACAGAGCTTCCAAGAGATTACAATTCTGCGCTAAACATATTCGTTTGTGGCAAGGAACTTGCCATGATGGAGAAATCTTCCAATACTTATCATTCTGATAAGCAAGAAGTATCTATGAAGTCAGAAGCCCCACCTGTAAGGGTGGGGTAGTTCACGAAATATTTATATAATTGTCATACAGCCCAGTCTTTGATGGTTAAAAGAGTCACAATAGAGAAAAGGCCTGCTCCTCTGTTAAAAAGAGGTTTCGCCTATATAATCGATGTTCTAATAATAGATTTAGTGATAGTGCTGCCTTTCAATAAGATAATCAAGAACATCCAAGGAAATGATGCCGGATTTTTTTACAATTATAAATTTTTACTGAATAATCCAGAAAAAACGTCACAATTACTTCTGATAAGCCTTGTAATAGGGGCCTTAAGCTTAGCGTACTGGACTATCCTAGAGTTTAAGCTTAGACAAAGCATAGGAAAGATAATAATGAACATCAAGGTGATGTCAAAAAAGAAAAATTTTTCTGCGATGCAATGTTTCGTAAGAAATATAAGCAAGGTTATCACACTGCTTTTATTGATAGACATAATTTATCTCTTAATAAAAAGAAAGAATTCGCAGAGATATTTCGAAAAAATCTCTGACACGATAGTAACAGAAGAGGTGCTTAAGACATGAACAAATGGAAAATTGTTGTTATAGTACTAATTGCCTTGGGGATTATTAGCTACTTACTATCTTTCTTAGTCAATGACTTCTCTACCGAGAAGATAGGGAATAAAATAGCGATAATACCTATATACGGAGCAATTACTCTAAATGAAAACAGCAATTTTTTTGACATTTCTGGCACTTCAACAAATAACATAATAGACGCCTTAAAAAAAGCAGAAGAAGATCCGAGCATTAAGGGAATTATTCTTGAAATAAACAGCCCTGGCGGAACAGTAGTTGCAAGCGAAGAGATTGCAAATGCTGTAAAAAAGGCAAAAAAACCCGTAGTTTCATGGATAAGGGAAGAGGGGGCCTCTGGAGCATACTGGATTGCGTCAAGCAGCAAATATGTTGTAGCAGACCCTTTTAGCATTACAGGAAGCATTGGAGTCATAGGCAGTTATTTAGAATTTTCTGATTTGATGAAGAAATACGGCATTTCCTATGAGCAATTAACTTCTGGAGAATACAAAGACACAGGAAGCCCTTTTAAGAAACTAAATGACAAGGAAAAAGAACTTTTACAGAGCAAAATAAATAAGATACATGATTATTTTGTAGATGAAATTGCAAAAAACAGAAATATGGAGAAGGAAAAAGTAAAGGAGATTGCCAACGGCGCTTTTTATCTAGGAATAGAAGCGAAAGAACTAGGATTAGTCGATGAACTTGGAAGCAAAGATGAAGCAGTAAACAAAGCGAAAGAACTAGCAGATATAAAAGACGCTTATCTTGTCACGTACCGAAGAAAAGCTTCGTTTTTTGATCTATTCAGCAATTCAATCGCCTATGGTTCATTTTATGTCGGAAAGGGCATTTCATACGGGTTGAATGAGCAATTAAACAATAATAATTTTGACTTCAAAGCAATATAGAGATGGCAAGCCGACTTGAGATTGTGCAAAAGTGCAAGAATTTCTATGAAGAACTGTGCAAGGAAAATTATACCCATCTTATCGGATTGAAGGATGAGCTTAATGAAACTGAAGTATACCAAAAATACAGTTATATGTTTACAAAAGACAACATAAAATTCATCAAGAGTCTGAATGAAAACTCTTCTGGACTTGAAAGAAGAAAAAACAATTTCCTGCTTAGCTTTATGATAGGCAATTTCATAGGGCTTAAATTAAGCAAGATAAGTGACGAAGCTGCGTTATTCTCGGCAAGAGCAACCATAGACTTTAACGGCAAGAAAATTCCTTATAGGGGTACAAGAAAATTAGTTTCTGAAGAGTCCCTTAAAGAAAACAGAGATTTAGTCTATGAATTAGAAAAACCAATAAAACAGAAACTTTTGAAATACAGCTCTGTTTTACTGAAGAAAGAATTAAGTATTTTAAAAGATTTTGGCTACAAAAATTATATAGAATATGTTTCAATCATAAAGGACATGGATTACTATAAGTTTAGGGATGAATTAGCCCCATTCCTGAAGGAAACAGATTATGAATACTCCCAATTAATAAACAATTCACTAAAGAATATTGGCCTGGAAATTGGAAAGGCAACGCATTACGACTACATTTTCCTAGCGAGAAACAAGAAATTTGACAAGTATTTTCCAAAAGAGAAAGTAGTAGAGACCCTAAAAAAAACACTTCTTGGCATGGGTTTTAATCTAGATAAACAGAAAAACATCGAACTAGACATAGAAGACAGGGAGAAAAAAGTTTCGAGGGCATTTGTGATGCACATTAAAGTTCCTGAAGAAATTAAGCTGGTAATAAAGCCGCAGGGCGGCTATGACGATTATCATGCAATATTGCATGAGGCAGGCCATTGTGAGCATTATGCCAATGTGGATCCAGATTTGGACTTTGAGTTCAAGAATTTAGGAGACCATGCAGTCTCGGAAATATTTTCATTCTTGTTCGATTTCCTGCTCCAGGACGAGAACTGGCTAAAAACATACACAAAAATGAATAGTCAGGAAAGAAAAGAATTTCTGGAATTTATTTATTTAAACGACCTTTATTTGTTCAGAAGATATATTGCAAAATTAATATACGAACTGAAATTATTCGGAAATGACTTAAGGAAATTAGACAACGGCTTCAATATAACCAAAGGGAAGTACAAGAACTTCGGAGAATGTTATAGTGATATTCTGACTAAAGCTACTAAATTCAAGTTTCCGATGAACTCTTATTTACTGGATGTTGACGGCGACTTTTATGTTGCCGATTACTTAAGGGCGTGGATTGCGGAAAGGCAACTAAGGCACAAGCTAAGACAGGAATATGGCCTGGAATGGTTCAAAAACAAAAAGGCCGGTGAATTTTTAAAGAAGCTTTACTTTTATGGAAACAGCAAAAATATCTATGAGTTAATGCAAGAATCAGGATTTGATGGGCTTGACACAACTTACATCTTTAAGGAGTTCAAGGATTTCTTAAACAAGCATTCTTAATTTACTAAAATCTTCCAACTATTCTAGGGTATATTCAAATCTTTTTAGCTTTGACAGATCAACTTTAGAAAATCCTTGTTTTGCCAGTGTTACTAAATCCGCCCTATAGAAACCTGTCCTGTTAATTCTATCAATGAGCTCTTCATCATTGGGTCCATCAAATTCATTGGGCCCATAGATTTCTATGCCTAGGTCTCTTAATATAGAATCTGGGAGCATTATGTTAGATCTTTGTTGCAATAACAGCATTTTAACATTCTGTTTGTTTTTTAAACAAATAGTCTCTAAACGCCTATTTTTGTATGTATACGTTGTTGCTCCGTCTACGCCATCCTTGCAGTCTATTGTCAAGTCGCTGGCCATGGCTATATTCAGATTACTAAGATCACCCATATGGCTATCATCAATCGTGCTTGGGCATAAAGAATCATCATGAGAATGCAGCCCCATTATAATACAATAATTTCCGTTAAGATATCTGTGGTCATCCTTTGGAGAAAAATTACCCCCATTTATTGATACCCCATCCTTATTTCCTTTCACGACATGTCCTACAAAATATTCATCTGAGAAAAAATCTTTGTAAACATTAAAACCCGATTCTATACCAAAATTGTTTAACCTTACCAAGCTGCGTAGATTTCTTTGAAATTCCCGCTCTTTAAATACTCTGGTAAGCAATTCTAATGTAATTGGAGTTATCTTTCTCTGCAATTTTTGAACATCAGATTTCATAAGAATGAAAACTCACGCTTGTTTATAAATATTCCTATTTGTAACTACTTTATAAAAGTAACCAAACGATAGATTTATATACTTTATTATATGTTTATTTTACATAATAATTGGAAACATAGCAATGAAAAAGATTTTCAGTTTTTTAATCATAGCGTCGATATTTGCATTCGGAATAGTCGCAAGTATAGTCTATAGTGACATTATAAAAAGCGGAAAGGAATTGCCTCTTGGAAGCATAAAGAAAGACGGCCCTCAAGACTATATAAAAGAAAATCAAATACTGATCTCTGATGAAGGTGTTATGATAAACATAAAAAATGCTGAGTGGAGCAGATACGCTGACACACATTCTATGGAGCCTGTAATAAATGCAAATGCAAACGGCATCGAGATAGTTCCGAAATGCGAGAATTTAAGGAAGGGTGATATAGTTGTTTATGAAAGCAAACAGGCAAACGGACTAATTGTTCATAGAATAGTTGACCTAGCACAAGACGAAGAAGGAGCTTATTTCATCTTAAAGGGTGACAATAATCCTATGGCTGACCCTGAAAAGGTAAGATGTTCGCAAATCAAATACCAAGTCATAGGAATTATATACTAAGAAAAATAGTTCTTTAGCGCAAAATCTTTATAAACAAGCTACTTATTGACTCTTTCGCAATGCATATTAAAATAGTGATGGAATTATGCAGAACCATTTCTATAGGTGAGTATTTATGGACATAAAAGAAGGATTGACATTTGACGATGTTTTATTAGTCCCGAAGAAAACTCCTGTAATGTCGAGAAAAGAAGTAAGCGTTCAAAGCATCTTAACAAAAAGAATCCAGTTGAATGTACCTTTAGTATCTGCAAATATGGACACTGTGACTGAGAGTGCTATGGCTATAGCGATGGCTAGACAAGGAGGTATAGGAATAATACATAGATTCCTGCCAATCGAAAAACAAGTTGAAGAAGTCCAGAGAGTAAAAAGATCAGAATCATTCATAATAGAAAAGCCTGTAACTATAGATCAGAATAAGACATTGAAGGAAGCTAAAATCTTAATGACTGTTAATGATATTGGGGGGATCTTAGTAATTGATGACAATAATGATTTAAGTGGAATATTGACTAATAGAGACATATTATTTCAGGATAATCCAAGAACAAAGATATCTGAATTGATGACTCCCAGAAATGAGATGATAACTGCTCCTTATGGAATAAGTATAGACGAAGCAAAGAAGATTCTTTATGATCATAGAATAGAAAAACTACCTTTATTAGACAAAGATGGAAAGATTCATGGATTAATAACTACTAAAGACATTAGTAAGAAAGAGAAATATCCAAATGCATCAAAAGATCTCAAAGGACGATTATTAGTTGGTGGGGCAGTTGGTGTGAAAGAGGATTATATTGAAAGAGCAACTGAGATTTATAGAGCTGGTTGTGATGTCTTAGTTATTGACATAGCTCATGGTCATAGTGATATTGCAATAAAATCAATAAAAGAGATTCGCAAAAATCTTGGGTCTGTTGATCTAATCGCTGGAAATGTAGCTACAGCAGAAGGATGTAAAGAATTAATTAAAGCTGGTGTAGACTGTGTTAAAATTGGAGTTGGCCCGGGAGCCGTTTGTCTGGAAGGAGACACACCAATATTAATGAATGACTATACTGTTAAAAATATAAGGGATATAAAACCTGGTGAAAAAGTAATAACCCACAAAGGGAGATCAAAAAGAGTAACTAAAACATATAAAAGACATTATAAAGGCGAAATTCTAAAATTAAATGTAGGTGGAAGTCCTGGAACAATAAAAATGACTCCAGAACACCCCATTCTAAGCATTAATTTTAAAATTGATCCTAAAAAAATGAAAAAGAATGGATCAAAATATTATTTTTATAAAAAGAAATATACAAAAAATCTTAATTGGATTGAGGCTGGATCGTTAAAATCTGGAGATGTAGTTGTAATACCTAAAAATAAACCTGTTTTGAATAAAATTTCTTTTGATTTAGCTAAATTGATGCCAGAATATAATCACGACGATAAATATATCTGGTCTAATAAAATTGGATTCAATCCAAACATAGAATCTCATGGGAATATTGCAAAAAGATTTAACACAACTCATAGAATTATTGAAAATATAGTGCATGGCAATAAATCTCTGAATATGGAATTAAACGGGCAAGTTAATCAATATTTAGATATTTCTAATTATACCCGAGAAATTCAATCACTTAAAATTAATAGAAATATAGGGCTAAATAAAGATTTTATGAGAATAATTGGATATTATTTAGCAGAAGGATTTATCGGTGGTTATGAGAAGAATAAACATTTATGTTTTGCATTCTCAAGCAAAGAATTGGAATATCATGAAGACATAAAAAGATTAATTAATAATATATTTGAATATAAAAACTCAAAAATTCTTTTTAAAAAAGATAGGAATTCAGCTACTGTTCAAATTTCTAATAATATAATAGCAAGATTTTTCAAATCTTTAATACCTGGAGTTGCTCATACCAAAAAAATACCCTTGTTTATAATTAACCAAGATAATGAACTATTAAGAGAGTTGCTAATAGGAGCTATTAGGGGTGATGGTTCAATAAAGGAACCTAGACGAGTTAGTTATTTTACAACTTCCAGAAATCTAGCTTTCCAAATAGCTGAAATATTTGTTAGATTTGGTTATATGCCAAGCATAAACGTTGGGAAGAGTCATAATCCTAATTGGAATGATAAATGGAGAGTATCAATATCTGGTGCCCAATATGAAAAATTTGCATTAGAATTCCCAGAATTTAATATTCCAAGAAATGAAATCAAAGGAAAACAACAATTATGGGAAGATAATGATTATATCTATCTAAGTATTGACAATATAAAAAGTGTAGATGATGAATTAGATGTGTATAATATAGAAGTAGAAGAAGATAATTCCTATATTGCAAATAGAATCGCTGTACATAATTGTTCAACAAGAATTGTAACTGGTGTGGGAGTTCCTCAATTAACTGCAATAATGAATTGCGCAAAAATTGCAAATAAGGAGAATATTCCAATAATGGCTGATGGAGGCATAAAAAATTCTGGAGATATATCTAAAGCAATAGCCGCTGGAGCTTCTACAGTTATGCTTGGAAGTTTATTGGCTGGAACAGAAGAAAGCCCTGGAGCAATAATAATGAGGCATGGAAGACGTTTTAAGATATATAGGGGAATGGCATCTTTTGGTGCAAATCTCGGAAGGAAACAAAGAATAAACAACAATAATGATATTGATACTGATTTATTAGACATGACTCCTGAAGGCATAGAAAGCTTAGTTGAATATAAAGGATATGCCTCTGAGGTAATAACTCAGTTAGTTAATGGATTAAAGTCTGGAGTTTCATATTGTGGATCAAAAGATATCAAGGGGATGCAAAAAAATGCAGAGTTCATCAAGATGTCAATAGCTGGATTAAAAGAAAGTCATCCTCATGATGTAGAAGTTTTAAAGTGAATCTTTTTTCTTTTTCATTAAGATATACAACACAAGCAGCACTATTATTATCAAAGTAACCAATCCAACAGTGTTGAATAAAACCAAATTCTGGGTGAGTATTCTCTGCACACTATAGAAATACTGTGTTGTTCTAAGGAAATCAAAAGCGTTTATTATATAAGTTCCTCTATAGACAATCATCAATCCACCGGCAGCCAATATCAACAAGCCTGCAATCAAGTTGGTTGAGTGAATCTTTAATTTTCCTACGCTGAATTCTTTTCCCCTCAAAAATCTCGATTCTGCCAAATTATATTTGTCCCAGAAAAAAGATAATAAGAACAGCGGCACAAAAACACCTATGGAATAAGCAAACATCAGCAATGCTGCATTAAAATAGTTCCCGAGAACAGATGCTATTGTAAGTATGCCTGCAAGTATAGGGCCTGCACATACATTCCAGCCCAAGCCAAAAAATATTCCATAGGTATAGACCCCAAAAACATCATGCTTGAATTTCCTGTTTAGTCTTATAAAGCTGAAACCCTTTCCAAGTATTGTAAGAATCCCGAACGATATCAAGAAAAATCCTGCTATCAAAGCAAGATTAGGGTTCTCATACTGGAATTGCGTTAGGGTGTTGCCTAGTTTGGCCGCAATCAGCCCAAGTATTACAAAAATTGTTGTGAAGCCCAGGAAAAATATCAGTGTCATCTTTGTAATTTCTCTCTTTTCTTTGAATGTGTAGGAAAAAAAGGCAGGTACAGAAACATAGCTGCATGGACTTAAAATTGCTAGAACTCCTGCTAAGAAAGCAATCAAGAAACTTAAGCTTCCTAGGAACTGCTTTGCACTCTCTTTTTCATATTGCTGGCCGGCTATTATGGCGGGAGGCAAATCTAATTGAGAAAGAACTATTGAGGAAAGGAAAATAAAAACAATTAAAAAAATAAAGAGTTTCTTCATATCATTATGAAACAATCACTTTTCCTTTCACGTCTTTATGGCCCGGGCCGCATGGCACTGTGCATATGAAATTGAAAGTTCCCTTCTGATCCGCCACAAACTGAACTTCTATCGTCTCTCCAGCAGCTATTTCTTTATTTATGTTATATCCAGAAAGGCCAAATCCATGGATCTTTGTGTCTACATTCTTAATCCTTAATATTACAATTGTGCCTTCATTCACATTTATAATGCTGGGAGTGTATTTAAAGCTGGTTACTTCTATATTGAATATTTTTGTATCCCCGGTAGGCACTGGCGGCGGACCATCGTCTTGGTTGTTTTTATTTCTGCTGTCAGTATTAGAATTTGCGCAAGATGCAATTAACACAAGCGCAATTGCTAAAATTGCAACTACGCTTTTTTTCATTTTAAGAACCCCCACCGGTGTCTTGTACTGGCTTAGGCTCAATAACAGAGTTTGTTGTCAAGTCTTTGTATGGAACATTAAGCACTTCAAAAGTCCTGAATATAAACACATTATCACTTTCTATAGTACCTACCTGGTTCCATAGCTCAATGAACGATTCGTAATCCTTAGCTTCTTTGCTTAATACAATTGTTGGCACTTTATTTATTTTATATTTCGAAACAAGATTATTGCCTTCTGTTGAGCCGATATCAATACTCTTTTCTGAATTTAAAAACAATCCGAATCTTGCCAAGATTAATTTATGGAGTGTTACATTATAGCATTGCGTGCATAAATTATCTGTCAAATAAATTAAATCAACAAGTCCTTTTATACTGTTTGTATCTAAATCTTTATATGGTGGAGGAACAGCCCTTAAGATGTATGAGCCGTCGTATTCTATCGAGCCTATCTTGCTCCAGCTCGCAAGTATTTGATTTCCTAAATAGGCATTTAAATCGCTTGAAAATATAACAGTAGGAATTTTTGTGATGTTGTACTTTGTTATATACTCTTGTGCCTGTGCAATGTCAAGAGTTTTTTCATCTGTGATTATCACACCAGCCCTTATTAATTGCGTCGGCAACGAGCTCAAATCAGTACAGTTTTTGCAGCTTGAATCCTTGATGTTTATCAGCGTTACCTTTCCAATTTCCTTGTTTAATGCAAGGTCATAGTAAATGGGGGTTAATTGCTCAAATAATAATACATTGTCTTTTAAGGCAAGACCCATGTTGCCCGTTTTATTTATCTCGCCAGTTATAATTATAGTTGGCAGTTTTTTTATGTTATTCTGCATAATCAGATTTTTTGCTTCTTGATCGGAAAACTCCAGAGTTCTTTCGCTTGTAACATTTACGTTATTTTCCTTAACTGCGGAAACAACTTTGTTTATGTCATAGCATTCCTTGCAGTTAGAGTTTTTGATTATAACCATGCTTATTAAAGCAGGTTTGTTTCTTTCAATTTCTTCTGCAAGCACTTTCTTATAAGATTGGTGCAGGGAAAAAATAAGGATTAAATTTATTATTAAGATTGCAGCAAGGCTTATCCCCAAAATCAATGTGTAGTTTATCTTTTTTTTCGGATTATTTTGTTGGGAATGAGAATGTGTTTCAGAAACATGATTCTCTGTTGGGTGTGTAGGCTCATTATGTTCTTTGGTGTCCATGAAATCAACTCTTTTGTGTTTTAAAAGTCTCCCTGAAAAAATGAAATTTAGGTGTTTATAAATCTTATTGATTAACACCCGCCAACCATTTCAGGCAGCTCATTAGTCGAGCTTGGAAAAGCTGATTCGCCTGTTGAAACACTAGTGCTTCTTGAAGCTGAACCGATACTTACTTTTCCGGCACTCATGTCTGTCTTTAATTTTATCAGCTCATAGGCTTGCACAGCAGATATCACTACTAAAACACTTAAAACAACTATTATTACGATGTTCTTGTTCATTTTGTTTAACAACCTCCAACCATTTCTGGTATGTCTTCTAATTGTCCTACAGAACCTTTCTGTCCAGATTTTAGTTTCTGCATTAAGGCGCGATCATTTAAAACACTGGGGCTTAATTCAAGCCCATTCTGATTTGCCAACAATGCTTTCTCTACCATGTTTCTCGGATAGTATATAGATTTCCATTTTGTCAATTCCAAAAGTATCTGATCATTAGACATTTCTGGATAATTTTGAATAATATATTTAGCAAGTCCGCGGAATGACAATGCGTGGCTGCAGCCACATAAATCTCGACCTTGGCTGTCTATAACAGATGGTGCGCTGCAGCAGAATTCGCAGCTTATTTTTGTCCCTATTTCAATATATCTCTGCTTTTGTTCTTGGGTCAATGATTTTGTTGGAATCTTGGTGTCTAAAGCGGCCAGTTTAGAAAGGCTTTTTACTGGATCATCGTAGCTTACGCCTAATTCAGAACCGTAAACTTCCGGATCCCCTTTCGGAATTAATTTGTTTATTACCTCATTCACATCGGCATTAGAGCTTAGTTTTATCGATGTGCTGCTTGAACCAAAAGAAAATTTGTTTCCTGACAAAGAAAGTATTTGAAACTGGTTAAATAACACTAGAATTGTGGTGAGCGCCAATAAAATATAAGGAATGTATTCAAGTGTTTTGCTCTTTTTGTTGTGATGTTCCATTTGCTAATTATTAGTTTTACAAGTTTTGTAAATCTTGCAAATCAAACTAATATTTAAACCTTTCTTTTTATTTTTTAAATTCAAAAAAAATCTCAATTATTACTATAAAGTAATCCGATAGTATTAAAAATGTAATAATGATAAAAATCCCCTGTGAGAAAATGGCAAAATCAGTGAAGATTTACACGACCAAGACATGTCCTTATTGCAACATAGCAAAGGAATTTTTAAAAGCAAATAATGTGAAATACCAAGAGATTGATGTCAGCAGTGATAGAAAGGCGGCAGAAGATATGATAAAGAAGTCAGGCCAAATGGGCGTTCCGGTTATTGATGTTGATAGCACAATAATAGTGGGTTATAACAAAGAAGCGCTGAAGAAAGCCTTGGGCATTAAATAAAAATTGAATTGTTTTTGGAATGAAAAAACATCATGTTTATGTATGCGGAAGATGCGGCTATAGATCTCATTCTAAAATAGTCTGCCCTACATGCAATATACATCTTGAAGAGCAATGCAAGAAATGCCTAAATGCTGAGGGAAACTGCATCTGTAGGATTCATGGACCATTTAAGCACGGAAAACAATTACGCAAAGGCAAAAGACAAAAAAAGTCCAAGAAAAGGGTGAGATAATGTATGATATAATTATTATAGGAGGTGGCCCTAGCGCATTAGCTGCTTCCATTTACGCTGCAAGGCAGAAAGTAAATTTTATTTTAATTACGGAAAACATAGGCGGCCAGGTTCTTTTAAGCTCCGACATAGAGAATTATCTTGGATTTAAGTCGATAAGCGGCATCGAATTAGTCCCAAAGTTTATTGAGCAGCTTGAGCATAATAAAGTGCAGATAAAGGAAGAAAAAGTCAGTTTCATAGAAAAGAAATCCAAAAACTTTGCTATAACAACCAACAAAAAAAATAACTACAAAACAAAAACTATCCTAATGGCATCGGGGAAAGGGCCGAGAAGATTAAATATCCCTGGCGAGGACGAATTTATAGGCAAAGGTGTTTCTTATTGCGCATTGTGCGATGCAGCATTATTTCGTGAAAAAATTGTCGCTGTTGTTGGCGGAGGAAATGCCGCAATGGACGCAGCATTACTACTTGAGAAATACGCAAACAAAATTTTTATTATCACAATCAATACAGATTTGATGGGTGAACCATTTATGATGGCTAAAATAAAAAAAAGCAAGAAAATAGAAGTAATAACAAATGCCAAAACCAACATGATTGCTGGAGAGAAGTTTGTCAATGGAATCTCCATTGAGATAAACGAAGCCAAAAAAACTCTGCCTGTTGAGGGGGTCTTTATTGAGATTGGATCAATCCCTAGCGTAGATTTTGACAATCTGACAAAAAAGAACCAGTATAATGAAATTATTCTTTACAATAATGAAACAATGTCAAACATGACTTCAGTTAGAGGTATTTTTGCTGCCGGCGATGTAACAAATGTACAAGAAAAACAACTGATAGTTGCTGCCGGCGAAGGCGTTAAAGCTGTTCTTAGTATTTTTAAATATCTCCAATCATTGAAGTAAGCAACTTTTTTTGATTAATTACTTAGATGTCACTATTTCGATAACATCAAGATTTTTTAGAACATGTTCCTTTCCGATTATTTTTTTATTCTTCACATCAACAGCTTTAATGAATTTTTTTCCTAAATCAGTATGAATCTTATATGCAAAATCCAATGCAGTTGAATTTTCAGATATTAAGAAACAGTCTGGCAATATATTCCCATATTGGTCAGTAAGCTTGTTCATGCCTCCAGGAAAAATAGCGATTTGCTTGCCTAATCTGAATACAGAGATGTCAAGCACATCTTGAACTCCAGTGCTTTTATACCTGTCAAGGACATTTTCCTTGATGAAATTTAATGCATTTAACTGCTTGTCATTAAGACTGCCTTTAATTTCTAAATTATCGCTGCCTGGAACATAGCTTATCAGATTATTTTTAGCTGCCTCTCTTAAGGCGAGTTCTGAATCTCCAGAGCAGGGAATAATTATTAAATGGGAAAATTGTTTTTTTACTCTTTCGTAATTTTCAAAGGCTCCTTTAATGTCTATCTTATTCGCTGCGATAATCATGGGTTTGCTCAAAATTCTTAGTTCTCTAGAAAGCTGTTTTAATTGTTCCTCATTCCATGTTTCCGGGTTTGCATGAAGGTTTAGTTTTTTTATTACAGTTTCAACCATTTGTTCAGTAACCTTCAACCCTGAAAGCTGCTTGAACAATGCTTTTGATATTTCCTGTTTTTCTTGCTGCACTTGCCTTGCAAATTTTTCCCAGCCCTTTCTTAATATGCCGAAATACCACATGTCTAGCTCAATTTCAAGAATTTCAATGTACCTTGCTGGATATATGGAGTTCATTTGTACTTGTTCCCCGTTTTCATTTATAGAACCTGAAATATCTACAATGTGTATCAGCACATCTGCTTGCGCCAGGTCATTAAGAAATTGATTCCCTCGGCCCCTCCCCATATAAGCTCCTGGAACCAAACCAGCAACGTCAATTAATTGTACTGGCACAAATCTTGTTCCTTCAATGCAATACCCAAATCTCGGATTGCATTTGACATTAAAAAATTTCTCGGCGCATTCAACTCTTACAAAAGCTATCCCTTCATTTTTTTCTATTGTGGTGAATGGATAGTTGGCAATAGCTACGTCTGCAAGTGTAGCTGCTTTAAAAAAAGTTGATTTTCCAGATGAGGGCAATCCTACCAAGCCGATTATCATAATATTACCTTTTTGTGTTTATAACAAATGTCTGCAAAAGATATCTTTATAAATACTCAGTATATACTACGAAATATATATTTGATAGGGCATATAAAATGACTTTAGAGGAAATAATAAAAAAATCCATTAATAGTGTAAAAAAATCTCTTATACCCATTATATTGAGTAATTCTATGCTACTATCTGCTGTGCAAATTTCCTTTTCAGATATCGGAAGCGTAAAATTTGATGATTATACAAGAGAGCAATTTAAGAATAGGATAAAAGGAAAAAAGATTGTATTGACAAATAAGGATGTAATGCTGATATATGACACCAAAACAAGCACCATAGAATACAATGCACAAAATGTTTCTATAACAAGGTGTATAAACAAAGATTTCTTGCTCGAAATTTATACCAACAGACATCACTTTGATTGGAAGATATTTGGAGATACTGAAATAGAGGCACATTCCAAAGATATAGAATTTATTAATTATGGAAACTGCAATATTGGTATAATGCCAAGGCTATTTGACACTTCAATAAGCAAAGTTATTGGTGGGAGATTAAGCGAACGACAATATACTGCATTGAAAGAGCCTTCTAGAGAAAATCGTGCAGGATATCCACAAGCTGCTACAATAAGAGAAGAAAATAATCTCGAGGAAGAACGAGGAAAAAACGCGCATAACCTCCCCACCAAAGAGGGTTCATACGCAGAAAAAAAGACTAATTCTAGAACAAAGCAAAAAAAA
>ERZ1292629.58-Hain-H43-01um-R1-58-length-112407-cov-9_pt1 | contig 57985 bp, 79 predicted proteins | sample MGYA00564399_ERZ1292629 | MGnify/ENA primary metagenome ERZ1292629 (study PRJEB36523, sample SAMEA6512636) | groundwater metagenome | collected 2019-01-08 | study: AquaDiva: Metagenomics assemblies of 32 groundwater samples
GCCTTGACTATTGAGGGAAAGTCATACAATTTTGGTCAATTATTTACGACTTTCACTATAGTTAATTTATTTATGCAGTTATTTATTTTTAGTTATTTTATATATTATTAACTTGAAGAAATTATCTTGTAAACTTCATCGTTTTTTCTTGCTTGTTTTGGAAGTTTTATCCCTATTTCCTGGCCTTTAATGGCTTTTTCAACTGGCTTGTTTTTTATTTCCATTGAAGTTATCTCTGTATTGATGATTCCTGTTTTATCTCCTATAATGCAGATTTTTTCTCCTTTTTTTATAGAATTATTTAATTGAATCGTTGCAACACTTATTTTTGGAAAGAAATGTCTTATTTTTCCTATGAATTCTTTTTTCTCTATTGCTGAAGAGTGTTCTATTTTTGAAAAATCATCTGAAGTTGGAACACCAAGGTAAAACCCAGAAGAAAAACCCTTGTTATAGACTTTTTTTAATTCGTTTAAAGATTCATGTATTTCTTGTTTTGTTAGTTTTTTGTCAAGGGATTTTCTATAGATTCTTACAACAATATCAACATATCTCGCATCTCTCCCTCTTCCTTCAATTTTAAAAGCTTTAATCCCTGCTTGTTTTAATTTCTCTATAAAAGGCAGGGTGCAAAGGTCTTTGGCTGAAAATATTTTATTATTTTCTATTTCTAGTTCATAGTCTTCTTGCTTGTCTCTTGCTTTAAAGACTTGATAAGATCTTCTGCATGGATGCAGACATTCTCCTCTATTTGCAGATTTATTAAATAGGAATTGAGAAGTAAAGCATCTTCCTGAAAGTGCAATGCACATTGCTCCATGAATAAAAGTTTCAACCTCTATTATTTTTGATATCTTTTTTATCTGTTTTAGATTTAATTCTCTAGCGAGTATTATTCTCTTGGCTCCGAATTTTTTGTAGAATTCTGCTGTTTTAGAATTTGCAACAGAAGCCTGTGTGGATATGAAAAATGGAATTTTGTTTTTCTTGCATAATTCAGCAACAGACAAATCCCAGCAAATTACCGCATCAACTTTATTTTTTACTTGTTTAAGGATTTTTTCTATTTTCCTTATTTCCTCGTCGTAAATTATAGTATTAAGAGTGAGATAGATTTTTACTTTTCTTCCATTTAAGCCCCTATTGCAGGTGTTTCTTATTTCTTTTAAGTCTGAAATTTTGAAATTTTTAGCATTTGCACGCATTGAAAATTCCCCTAATCCAAGATAAACTGCATCTGCTCCTGCATTTACAGCTGCTGCTAACATTGAGAAATTTCCCGCAGGCGCTAATAATTCGTATTTTTGTTTTGCCATAATGTCAAGAATCACCAATCTTTGATTGGTGGTATGAAGATGGCCACCCAATCATTTTGGTTCTTGAGCACATTCAGAATTCCACGAGTGGTTTAACCACTCGTCAATAGACAAGTGGAATTCTGATGTTTAAGAAGAATGGGTTTTGAGTTTAAAAAACTTACAAAAATGGCTCATGATAGATTTAAAAAGCCAAAAAACATAAAAATTTTAGCATATAGGAATTTAACTATTTCTGATGCGTAATTAAATTGAAGGAGTTCAAAAATGAACAACGATGGCGGCTTCAGAAGAGGCCCAAGAAGGGACTTTGGTCCTAGAGAAATGCACAAGGCAGTTTGTTCCGAATGTAAGCAAGAATGCGAGGTTCCATTCAAGCCTACAGAAGGAAAACCAGTTTATTGCAAAGATTGTTATGCGAAGAAAAAGCCTAGAAGATTTTAATTAAAGGCATTATTTTAGTATAAGCACTATTATTCTTTTTTTATATTTTATTTATTATTTTTTCTCTTTTCAACTATGTTCTTAACTTTAAAAGAAGTTAGGAAAAAGAAGAACATAAAAAATGCAAAAATTAAGAAAATGTACCTGAAGGGTAGGAAAATTAAAAGAGTTGCTGAGAGTATTCTTCCTGTAAAATGATTAGTTTCTATTGCAGTATTGTAAGGGGGGTAAAATCTGACTTCATCTTTTCCTTTAACAATATGAAAGAAATAAGCTTCTACTGTTGATTCTATCATTGATAATCCCACACTTGCAAGCACTAACAAACCCATAACAAAAAAGATATTATTTGTAAAAAAACAAGCTAGAGACAATACAGCCGGAATTAAAAAACCTATTTTGAATACTTTCTTAAACCCATGTTTGCCTGTATATTTTGAAGCAGAATATGTAAATAATATTAATGGGATAGAAACTGCAAAAAGGAAAAATCCTATCCATTTTTCATGCAAACCGCTTTTTATTATATATAATGGCATGAATAAATAAATTAATGTCCACCAGAAGCTTACACCTCCCCCAACTATATATGCGATTACTCTCTCTTTTTTTCTAAAGAAATCTATAAAATTTTTTATTGGATTTTCATCTGCCTTCTTTTTAATATTTATATCTTTTATATTTGAAATTTTAAACAAAAATAAAGAGCATAATATAAACACAGCAGCAATCAAGAATATGCTGCTTATGCCTATTTCTTCTGAAATATAGCCGGCAATCAAGGGCCCTACAACCCAGGAAATATTCATAAAAGTGTAATTTAATCCTTCATTTCTAGATAAGTATTTTTCGTTTGATTTATCCCTTATTATTATTCCAAAAGAAGTTATTCTAAATGTAAAAAGGATTGTCGTTATTAATGCAAGTAAAATAAAAATATATAGGTTTTTATTTATCGCAAATAAGACATAAGAAATTGCAAATAAAATCAAGCTAATTGCATATATTTTAGATTTGCTTATCCTTTCTATTACAGGTATAATTGTGAAATATGAGATAAAAGAAACTAGAGTTAAAAATGCTGAAAAATAACCCACCAAAACTATGCTATTAAAAAAACTATTCATATAAACTGACCATATAGTGTCTACTATAGAAGACGCTAAAGAAGTTATGAGTGTAATAACCGCTAGTTTTCCTACGCCGGTTAAGTGCAGATATTCCCCTTTTTTTCTAAGCAAAACGCTCATAATAGATATAGGTTAGATAAGTTTAAAAATCTTGTTTAACGAGTATTTTTATGACAGCTAAAATTTGTCGGCATTTTTTCAAATAAGCAATATTTTTTTAGCTGTGCGAATTCTGGAAAGGCTTTTAAGTATTGTTTTTCTATATTAAATTATAAATATGGCGATTGTAGTTTAACGGTAGAACGTGTGACTGTGGCTCGCAAGACGAGGGTTCAACTCCCTCCTTTCGCCCTCAATAGTTTAAAAAAAAGAGATTAAGATTATGAGAGTTTTATTTGTATGCAAACACAATAGATTTAGAAGCAAAATAGCTGAAGCTGCTTTTAAAAAGATAAATAAGAATAAAAATCTTAAAGTTTCAAGTGCTGGTGTTTTTAAGGGATTTCCCACAGAAAATATAGTAGTTAAAATAGGGAATAAATTTGGATTAAAAATACCAAAAAAAACTAAAGGATTAATAGAGAAAGAAATTTATAAGGTTGATTTACTAATTATAACTGCAAATGATGTTCCTGCATCTTTATTTAAAAATAAAGTCAAAAAAATCATTGTTTGGAAAATTCCAGACACTAGTCAAAATAATATAAGGAAGATAGAAGAAATAATCAGAATAATAATTAAAAAGGTTGATAAATTGGTTTATCAATTAAATAGGAGGAGAAAATAATGCAATTGCAAAACATAGGCTGTATCTTCACACAGAATAGTAATAATATTTTGCAAACAAAGAAAATTTCTAAAAGAAATTTTCTAGCATTAAATTTCCAAAAATATGGAGGAAATTTAATATGATAGAATTAGTAAAAGGATTTAGAGATGTTTTGCCTCCAGAATCATTGAAGAGGGCAAAAATCAGAGAAGTAATTGAAAAGAACTTTAAGTTATTTGGATTTATCCCTATTGAGACTCCTAGCTTAGAGTATGAAAGTTTTGCTAAAGGAGATAATGAAAAAGATTCTGCTGTCTCTGATATGTTTAAACTAAAAGACAGAGGAAACAGAGAACTTGCATTGAGATATGAATTCACTTTCCAATTGCAGAGATTATTCAAAGAAAATCCCAATATAAAACTCCCTTTTAGAAGATACCAGATTGGATATGTTTTCAGAGACGAGCCAGTTGAAAAAGATAGATACAGAGAGTTTATCCAGTGTGATGCGGACATAATGGGGGATGCAAGCATAAATGCAGAGGCAGAGTTCCTGGCTTTGGCTGATAAAATATGCAAAGAATTAAAGATAAAATATGCTCTTAAAATAAATAATAGAAAGATTTTAGACGAGATATTTGAAAATTTAGAGATAATTGATAAAAATAATGTTTTGAGAGAGATAGACAAACTTGGAAAAATCGGAGAAGATGAGGTTAAGAAAAATCTGACAAAATATGCTGATAAAGAGCAGATTATTAAATTGTTTAAATTGCTTGGAGGAGATTTAAAGTTTTTTCTTGAACAGGAATATGCTGGAGCAAAAGAATTAGATGAACTTTTAAAATTATTAAAAATCTATAATATAAAAGCAGAGTTTTCTCCTTTTTTGGCGAGAGGATTTTCGTATTATACTGGAATTGTATTTGAAGCTTATTCAGAAGAAATAAAAGGCTCTATTTTTGCCGGAGGAAGATTTGATAATTTGGTTGGAAAATATATCAACAGGCAGGTTTCTGCTGTTGGAATTTCTTTAGGAAGAATTTTGGATTACCCTATAGAGAATCCTGAAAGTGCAAAATATCTTTTAATTTCAATAAATCAAGATAAGAAAACTGTTGAATTGATGAAAAACTTAAGAGAAAAAGGAATTTCTTGCTTGATGACAGATAAAATCAGCAGAGGTTTGGACTTTGCAAATAGCTATAATATTCCCTATGTTATTTTTGTTGGAGACGAAGAAGCAAGAAAGGGGAAGTTCAAATTGAAAAATATGAAATCAGGCAGAGAGAAGTTAGTTAGGGAGAAGGAATTAATAAAGTTAGAGAAAAATATATAAGTAATAATACCTTTGAAAAATTATGAAAAAGAGGATGAGCTTTTGGGATATTCTTGCATGGATTGTTCTATTTTTGATATTAATATGGTTGATATTGAAAGGTTTTGGATTGATAAAAACTCCTATTTTAATTGAATACGCCCCTTATTTTGGAGCTGTATATTTAGTAGGATGGGCTATGCATAAACTTGACATTGCTGTTGAAGATATAAAAGATTTAAAGACCTTTAAAAAAGAGACTATAGATGAAATAAATAGCATAAAAATGAATTGTGTAAAAAATCATAAAAAATAGCTATTCTACTTTAATCTCCATTTTCCAGGAATGTTTTTCCCCTGAGATTTTAAAACCTTTAAGTTTTAATGGCTTTTTGAATAAAGGGCAATTTAATACAAATGTTTCAAACTCTCCACCCTCTCCTGCAGGATGGATGTTGTATTTTTCCTTTAGAACTTTTACATTTTCTATAAAAGTTTTGTCTATTTTTTTGCCCAGCCATTTTTCATCTAAAGGGTATGCAAAAACTCCTATGATAATTATATCAAATTTGTTTTTTATTAATTCTTCAAGATATTCTATTTCATTTCTATGCCATAAGGGATTAAAGCATGCTAATTTTAATTCTTCGCAGATTTTTTGTATCCGCGATGCCTGATAAATAGAGTGCAGGGCTCCTGTAACAATCCCTTGGATTTTATATTTCTTTTTTGCTCTCTCTATCGCTTCTTTCAAGTCTTTGAGTTCTTCTTCTTTTTTTCCTTCAGTTTTATGAAACATTATTGGAATATCCATAACTCTGGCCTGTTTTTTTGTTTTTTCTATAGAGGGTGTGTGAAACATGTAAGATTCTGGATTTTTTGAGAGGATTGAGATTAAACAAGTTAATTCGTGTTTCTGCTTTTTAGCAAGATAAGCAGAATAAGTTGAATCTTTTCCGCCTGAAAATAAAACTCCGAGCTTCATTTTATTCAAACATTTCTGCTAAAGGATTTTCAAAATCTTTGCTTAATTTTTTAATTCTTTTTTCTATTTCTTTACTGTCTTTTGAGTTTTCTTGATTCTCCTCAAATTCTTCTGCTCCTTCTAGTTCTTCCAATTCTCTTTCAATTTCATGCCTTAAGCCAGCGAATGGGTCTGGATTATTTTGAAAATAAACGTCTTTTAACCAGATATAAATTTCATGAAAATGAGCTTCTTGGTCAAGCCATATTTTTTTCTGACTTTCCAGCTGAAGGAGAGGAAGAAAGGAGATTATTTTTTCTTCTCGGTCTGTTCCTATTAAATCTGTATAAGAAACTTTTTGTTTTTTCTTTTCATCTAAATGAGTTGTTAATCTTAAGTATATTTCTTTTATTTTGTTTTTTATACTGAATTTTCCTTTAGGCATGGAAATTGCTGTTTCTCTTAAAGCATTTTGATTTATTATTTCTTTTTTTATTCTTCTGTTTTCTGTGGATATTGCCTGATTTAAGGAATCCATGAGTTCTTTTATAGTAACTTTCCTCATACGAGGAATAGGGCTTCTTGGTATTAATTCTGGGATTTCTTCATCTAGCTCTATTCTTTCTAAGATTCTTTTTGGATCAGGGGCTTTTTTTCCAAATAAAATCTCATCTATGCTTCTTATGTATTTATTCAATAAAATTTCTGATTTTAGTCTTAATAATAATGCTGCTGCAAGTAGGACTTTACTAGAAACAAAGAAATCTGCTTCTTCTAATTCCTGTATTTTCTTTAAATACCTGTCACTTAGAACTATGATATTAATATCCCATGGGTCTAATTGTTCTGTGTTGATTAAATCATAAATTATTTCCTGCCAGCCTAGTTCTCTGCTGAAGAGCAAATCATGAATCTGCTCCTGTTTTACATTGTTTTTTGGTTTTCCCTCATTTTTTATATTTTCATCTGTCATGCATCTTTAAACGAATTGATGTTTATAAAATATTTTAAGTTATATATTTATAATTTAAATGTAGTTGGTAAATAAGGTTATATGTAGTGGGTAAAAAGATATATTTATATAATTGGGATTTAAAGTATACCTGTAACTTTATAGTTAAGAGTCAAGGATTTATTACTACTTTTAACTAAATATCTTACGTCATTTTCGAAGAGTAACATAAACGAAAGGTTTAAATAGTTGAGGGTTCTATATATATTATCACCTCTTTTTACCCAGGAGAGGCTTCAGGTTAACTGTTTTTTTGACTTGAATCCTCCCCCAGGGTTTTATCATTAAAGAGAATATTTACAATAAGTAAAAAAGTCGTGGAATAAGCATTTATTTTTTAGTACTTGCTCCCACGCATTATATTTTTATAATTTTTAAATAAGCTAGTAATTTATCAGAAAATTATTTCTTGCTTTCAAATAGTTGTTTAGCGTAATTCGGGCTGGCTCGTAGATAGCTTCAACTAAACTTGAAATCATAAAAAGAATTATATAGATGGGAGATAATTCTAATACTATGAATTGGAAAGAATTTTTTAAACCAGATTTATTGAAAATTATTATTTTCTTAATATTATTGGTAGTATTATTGTTTATGCCGATAATACAAGGGATAAGTGTATCTCCATGCCAAATCCCCCCATGTCCCGAAGAAAAAATAGCTTACACTATGTTTCAATTATTGTTCCAAAGAAGTGGGTATGATCTATTTTATCAGTATACTTTAATTAATTCTTTAGTGTATATTTCTTTAATTATTATGTCATGTATTATTTCTTGCAGTGTTTACCGAATTTTAAAAAATAAAAAATTCTTTCCCTAACTAGTGAATCTCCTCTGTCATACTTTCTCAGCCCGCGGGCTTCTAACTTCTACCTATTTAATCTATTATTATTCATTACTATTTGCTAGATATATTAAACTCGGAATAATGACATTTGCCGCAGTATTTCCTGTCTTTAGATTCCATTAAAAAGACTCCTGGACCGCATCTCGGGCAGAATAAAGCAGTTCTCTTGATATTGTCACCTTCAATTTTATATTTAGAATATTTCCTGCTAGTCTTTTTATTCCTATGGGGTTTTTTCCCCTGTTTTTCTCCTTTTTTTGCCATTTTATTTACGATACTATTTTATCATGGGGGATATATATAACTTTAATACCTCTTTTGTTACAATATTCCTCGTAGCTTATTGAAGTTAATACTCTTTCTTCCATATCCCATAAGATATCACATATTGCTTCATAATATCCTTGAATATACTCTTTAGAATTATTTCTATTTTTTAATTCTCTTTCAATTCTTTCAAAGCAGACTTTTGCTAAATCTTTTTCTTCCATTTTAATCTGTTGCTAAACTTTCTATCTGTTTTATTTATTCTCCTTTTTTTCTTCTATTTTTTCTTTATCTTCTTGTTTATAAGTATTATCATATTTTTCTCTTGCTTCTTTTGTTTTGTATATATCAGCAGTTATTAAAAAACTATTTCTTCCAAATTTTCCTTTTATTTTATGAATTCTTATTTTTTCAGGAGTTGAGGAAAATTTTTCAGAGATTATTTCTATAGAATTTGAAATAGTCGGGGTATTGGACGATTCGATTAAAAATTTTATTTCTTTTCTTTCAAATAGGGGATTTTCCTTATTCTGTATTATTTTTATTTCAGTCATATTAGGATTATCTATTTTTAATTGCGAAATTTCCTTTTTTTGTCAGTTTTATTTTTTGCGCTATTTCTGATTTTTCTGGGTTCAAGACTATTATTCTTCCTTTGAAATTGTCTATTGATTCCTTGGAATCACAGTTAGGGCATTTGCTTCCTTCATATATCATCTTGCATATTTTACATGCTTTTTGTTTTGACATTTTAATAATATTTTAGTTATCTGGGATCCTTGTCCTCTTAAAACCTTCATTAATATAATCTGACTTATTCAAAATTCTCCCTATACCTAAATAAATAACTCCTATAGCCCTCTCTGTTAAATCTTCAATTTGTTTTCTCTCTGAATGAGAATTAGGTAGGATATATCTAACTGGTTGGAGAGTTAGGTAAATTAAAGATCCGCCGATAAGTTCTAATGCTCCAATACCTATTCTTATTCCTATCTTTCTCATTTTTCTTTCTTCTCCTTTTTAGGTTTGTTTTCTCCTGCTTCTATTTTAGCAGCCTTTTTTGCTTCAATATCTTTCCTCTTTTGATCCTCTTTAATCCACTCTAATTTTCCCAGTCCTGGCTGCCTCATTGTTAATCCTATTTTTAATTCATCTCCTTTATGGCTTATTGCTACAACTCTTGCAAGAACATTGTCTCCTTTTTTTAATGCCCTTTTAGTTGTTTTTCCCAATAGAGAGTTTGTTTTGCTGAATGAAACATAATCTTCCATTGTCTGGCTTATATGAACCATTCCCTGCATTACCCCTAAATCAATAAAAGCACCGAAAGTTGTTATTTCTGAAACTACTCCATAAATTATTTCTTGCAGTTCCGGCTTCCATATTAATAATTTGAAATTTGATTTGTAATATGCAGCGCCGTCTCCTGGGATTAATACTCCTTCTCCAACACTTAAAACTTCAATAACAGCGACGACTTTTCCTAATTCCTTGTCATAGTAATCGGTATATGTTTCTCTTAGCTGTTTATCAACAGCTTCTACAGTAGGAAAACCGAATAATTTCGGCTCTACTCTGACATGATCTTCAACTTCTGCTAAATAGAACATTTTAAATAAATCTATAAAAAACATAATAAAAATCGGTTTAAAAAGCTTGTTGTGTACAGTATTTGTTCTTAAAACTGCAGGGTAAAGTATATTTTAGTAGATAATTAAGTTTTAAAATAGATAAATTATAAGAAAATTATGTTATTTACTATTTATAGAACAAGAGAATACACAGATGGTTGTTTAATACCTTCTTGGACTTTAACATACGACGAAGATAAACAAAAGAGATTTCTTAAAGATGCAAAACTTAAAGGACTTGCAGAAAAAGCATTTAAGCAAACACAAATACCTCATCATGAAATTAGCCTTACTACATTAGGAGCAATGATTTTAGGTTCTAGACAAACTGATGAACCTGCTAGGTTACGGGATTTAAATAATTTTAGAAGGGATTATTATAAGTTTAGCGAGGATTAAATCAATATACAATAAATTTAAAATAAATCTAAATTATATAACTTCAAGCTTCTTTTTTCCTCTGATAACAAGTTTCTTGTTTTTGGTTTTGGATTTTATTTCTTTGTCAAGAGAGGCAATTATTATTTCTGGGTGAAATTTTGCATAGTTTATTATGGAATTATCTGTATTTTTTCCGGTTAATTTAATTATTTTTATCTTATTGTTGTTTATTTTTATAAATGCCAATACTAGCTTTGCATTAATATGACTCTCTGCTAATCCATGCAGTTCATTAATTACTTTTTTTGGAATCAGGATGGAATATCCTTCTAAGTAGAGATAGTTCATAAAATCTATTTTTTGCTTTACACATGTTAAGATGAACGAGGTATCTAATAATGCTTTTTTATCTGAATTCATGCCAATACTAAAATATCAAGCTTTAAATAATCTTTTTTCCTTGATATTTTATGCAGGAAAAGGGGAATATTCTTAGGATACTGACTGAAGCAAAAACGGCGATAAAGGGGAATGACACTTTTAAACTCAAAGAGCTAAGCAACCAGACCATTCATACAGCATCAATAGCACAAGATCCTGATAATATTGCTATAGCTGTTATTATTTATTCTTTAAGCAAAATAATTGAGAGAGGATATGACGGAACAAAAAATAAATGCTCTAAACTCTGCAAAGATGTTATTTTTTCAATGAATGGGATTATTGAAGGAATAAAAGAAAAGAATGATGTAAAGCTGAGAAATTCCATGGAGAGTTTAAGGAAAAAATTATTTAAGGTTTCCAGCAAAATGAAAGCATATATCCAAGATGTTTTTACCAAGGCTTCGATAAACAAGGCTTCCAAAATTTATGAACATGGTATTTCAATAGAGCAGACTGCTAAATTATTGGGGATAACCATGTTTGAATTAGCCGGTTATGCTGGACAAAAGGGCGAACTTTCAGAAGAAAGATTTGGAGAAAAAACCAATGTTAAAGCCAGACTTAAACTTGCAATGGAGATGTTTGCATGAAAGCAATAATTTTTGATTCTTCAACTTTGATAAGTTTTTCAATGAATGGGATGTTTGAAGAGTTGAGAAAATTGAAAAAGATGTTTGACGGAAAATTTTTAATAACTCTTGAGGTTAAAGGAGAAATTATTGACAAGCCTGTAACTATAAAAAAATATGAATTAGAAGCTTTAATGTTAAATCAGCTTTTAGAAGAAAAAGTTTTGGAGATGCCAGATTCTGTTGGAGTTGACAACAAGCAAATCTCAATAAAAACCAGGGAAATTTCTAATATCGCAAATAATATTTTTATTGCTAATGGAAAGCCAATGACTTTGATAAGCGATGGTGAAACTTCTTGTCTGGCTTTGAGCAATATTCTGAATGATAAAAAAATAACAAATGTTATTGCAGTAGATGAGAGGACAACCAGGCTATTATGCGAAGACCCTATAGCTTTAAAGAAACTTTTTCAAAAAAGGTTTCATACAGGAATAAACTATAAAAAAGAAAATCAAAAGTTTTTAGGGAATTTCAAATTTATCAGGTCTGCTGAGCTGGTTTATGTTATTAATCAAAAAGAGCTGACATCTTTAAAAGATCCAAGGACATTGGACGCAATGATTTGGGCGGTTAGATTTAAAGGATGTTATATTTCTGATGATGAAATCAGAGAGATTGTAAGTTTAGGCAGAAAACATTAAAAACACAATATTTCTTGATACTTTATGGGTGCGTAGGCTAGTGGTAGACTATCTGGCTCCAGCCCAGAAGATGGGGGTTCGATTCCCTCCGTGCCCATTTTTATGATTGGAAAAGCAAATTATGAATTAATGGAAAGAATAGCCCGAGGAGATAGAGAAGCTTTTAGCGAATTTAGTGAACAATATCGTCAGGAGGTATATAAAAATGCCTTAAGATTTTGCCCTGAATATGCAGAGGATGTTACTCAAAGAGTATTTACTAAAATATGGATAAAAAGAAATTTTCCTCCTAAAGAAGAAATACTTTCATGGCTTTATGTAATAACTAAGAATGAATCTATAAGTGAGAAAAAGAGGTATTGGAATAAAAATGTTCTTTTAGAAAGTTCTGATGAAGAAATTGGAAAGATTCTAGAAAATCATCCCTCTAATCTTGATAATCCTAGAGAATATGCAATATCTCAAGAACAACACGAGTTCTTAGGGGATTCTTTTAATGAATTAAAGCCTGAATTTAGAGCTGTTTTAATTGGATCTATAGAGGGAAAAAAATATCAGGAAATTGCAGAAGAACAAAAAATATCTATTAGAACAGTTAGGAGCAGATTAAACAGGGGAAAAATAGAATTAAAAAGAAAAATTAATAAAAGAAAAGATTTATTCGCTTAAATTTATCTCTTTTTCTTTTTCCCTTTGGATTTTTTAGAAGTAACTCTTAATTTTACGTTAACTTTTTTGTTAGTCCAAGCCAAAAATCCTAAAACTACTAAATAAGCTATTATTATTATTCCCCCTATATTTGGGATAAATACCCCTAATAACAAAAGACTCAAGGCTCCTGGATAATGAAGTTTATCAAAAATTTTCCATGAAGAAATTATAATTAATATCCAAAGAGCAGCCCATCCAAATATAGGAACTAAAATTAAAAATGTTAAAGCCCAGTGAAATCCCCCTAAAATTAACACAAGAGAAATATTTGCTATAGGTATCCATGCAAGCCACGATTTTTTATAATTAAGCTTCTTTGCTATTTTACTCCAGACTAATGCTAAATAAACATATCCAATTATAGAAATAATTATTGCTATTATTAAAAATGCGGCTATAAATGCCATTGCAGCAGCAGGAATAGGCATATCTTTAAAAGAAGTAAAATTTTCCAAATAATTAATATTTCCCAATTTCTCTAAAAATATCCCCAATATTTCAACCTCTTTAATAGATGCTTTAAGATATTTTTATTTATAAATCTATCTCAAATTCTTGATTTTTCCGAATTTTAAAATTTCCCTGTTTTCAACAACAAAAACTTCAAAATTCCTGAGTTCTTTTTTTGGAAGAATAGAAAAAAAATTTTTATATTCATATTCTAGATTATTTATTGTTTGGCCTTCTATTGTTGTCAGGAAACTCGGAAGAATTATTATTTTTTTTGATTTGTATTTTCCAATTAAATAGCATTTGTATTTTTCTTTTCTCGAAGTGTGCTTGTCTATTAAAATTATTGAGGGGTGCAAATGGCCTAAAACAAGAGTTTTTATTTTATTGTCAAATATCTCTGGGAAAGATTCGTGTCCATGAAGAAAAGCAATGTCTTCTTTAATGTAATAATTTTTCATTTTTCCATAGGAGAAATCAATTGTATCATGATTCCCTTTTATGAATATAATTTTTGTGTTCGGAAGTTTTTCTTTTATGAATTTTAAAATCTCATTAAAAGAATGCTTTTCTTTCCACTCAAAACCAAAAGAATGTTTTATATCCCCTAAAAAAACCAGTATTTTTATTTGAAGTTTTCTCTTTTCTATTTCCTTAAAAAGATTTTCAAATCCCTCTTTGAGTTCTTTTTTTTCTTTTAATGGAAAATCTACCCCTAAATTTTTAAGCATATGTTCATAACCTAAATGAAGATCTCCGACTGCAAGAATTCCTTTTTCCTTAAAAAATATACATTTATCTATTAATAGGTATTTTGGTTTTGAATTTTGCATTAATGGAAGAGGAGAAAGGGGTATTTATAAATTGTATTTTTTTAAAAATATAATGGGGAGATAAAATCAGTAATAATAACTTCTATACTCCTAATTGCTGGTATATTATCTGTATATTTTTTACCTTTTTTTCAGAGTTTAATTTTTATAATCAGAAAAATTTATATATATCAAAGTCTTGATTGTTTAATAAAAAAGAGATGGACAATTCGGTTGCCTTGAAAATGGCATGACTATCAAAGCCTATGTCAGGTGTTCAGCTATTAATTTTGCGTCTGGACTATAACTCGCAAAACGAAATCTGCATCTGTTAAGCTTCGGAGGATGGCATGAAGAAGATAACCTTTAAAATATGTTGATAGGTTAAGATTGATTCAACAATTATTTAAGGAACTTTCTTCACCGAGTCCAGTTCTCTTTTTTATACAGAAAACAAACAGCATCCTTTTAGGGTGGGGTAGAACTCAGGGATTTTTTATATTCAGACAAAATGAAAAAGAAAAGAAAAAAGAAGGCAGTAAAGAAGATAACAAAGAGCAGAGGAAGAAGAAAAAGCAGAGGTTCAAAGATATCTAAAGTAAAAAAACTAATAGCTCTTTCTAGAAAAAGAAAGAAAAAAGGCAATAAAAAAACAAAAGGAAAAAGGGGAAAGAGGCGCTGAAAAATTAAATATTTCTAATACATTAATATTTTATGGTAGGTGGATGAATTAAATTATTTATAATTGGAGAGGGGCAGAATATTTAAATGGAACTTATAGGCGGGATTGTTATAATAGATCTGTTAAAAATGAATTATTAAAACCTATTTCTAAAGAAGAAAACATAATGGCAAAACCTTCTGACCTTGAGAAGAAGAAGTTAAGAGAGTAATTTAATATGGTCCTTTAATATAGAGAAAAAATAAAAAAGAAGCAAGGTGGAAAAAATATCCTGGAAAAGACAAATTAGAGAAACCCGTATCAAAATATGATTTTAGACTTTTTAATGAAGCAAAGACAAAAACCTTGGTCGAAGGGAACTACAATAAGGTATTAAAGAGATTCAGACAGATTGAGTGGTTTAAGTATAGAAAAGGTTAAAAATATGGTATTCTTGAGGCGATTTATGAATGACAATAATGAAAAAATAAGAGAATCTGTTTTTGATTTAAAAAATAAGTATGGGAAGCATCTGGAAATAGCACAGAGTGTTGCTGAAAATCACCATGACGCCTTTGCCTGGAATAAGTATGCTAGAAAAGCTGAAGAGATAAGAGAGAAAATGTTGAAAAAGATTAAAGGTTCTACAAATGAGGAGCTTGAAGAAATTTTATGCAGTTATACAAAACAGCCAACTTCTGGAGATTATGCTGGATATGGGGATTTTAATGAAAGAGGAGCCAATTATATGTGGAATGGGCCAGAGATTATGGTTCCAAATTATGAAGATAGCTTGAGACAAGGAGCATTAAAAGAAATAAAAAAAAGAATAAGGAAATCCAAGGATTCTGAATCCAGGGAACATTATAAAGAAAGAATAAGATTTGCAAAAGAAAACATTCCTACAGAAAATCAACATCTTAAAGGGCTTTTGCTTAAGGTTGCTTTGATTGGAGCTACAATTGTCAGCTCAGTTGCAGGATGCGAGGCTTTGAAAAGGTATTTGGAAAATTAAGATGAAGATTAGGTTTTTATATGGAGAGTTCTTAGAATTTGAATGGGGCATTCAAATTATCACCCGAGTTCGCTGTCTTTAATGAAAGAATGTCCGAGATGTTTCTGGCTTGCACAGCATAATGTATGGCAAAGACCTGCTGGAATATTCCCAAGTCTTCCTTCTGGAATGGATGCTATATTAAAGAAACACTTTGATAAATTCATGGAAAAGGTAATAATTATAAAACTTAAAAATCCATCTAATAAGACCAATTAATGTTACAAAGATATAGGAAAGTAACATTTAAATAACAAACTCTCTTATTTTTATAAAAGAGGGGCGAATGAGTATTTAATCATAAATCATGGACGATATAATTTGGGCTGGACTTCTTGGTGGTGTTGGGGGATTGACAAGAGGGGTTGTTGGCTTGCTGAAAGCTCTTTCTTTGAGAAGAAGAATTTTATGGGGATATTATGCTCTGACTGTTGCTATTGCAATCATTATAGGAATCTTTACTGGAGTCATATTTAATTTTGATTCAAGACTCTCTTTATTAGCCGGTTATGCTGGAACAGATATTTTAGAAGGAATTTATAAGAGCTTTGCTGTTCAGAAAACATATGTAACAACAGCAAAAATTAGTAAAAAGTAGAAAATTAAATCTATTAACTAACTATGGATAAAAAATAATTGAAGGACGTTTTAGACCTGAATTTATCATGGAGCTTTTAGAAGCACAAAATGAGAAAACTATTAAAGTAGAAAACTTTGAGAGACATTATAAATAAACTTTAACACATCTAAACTAGAGTTAACATAAATTCGCGAATTATAATTAACACTTTTTCTTTAATCAAAAGCTTTATAAACTTAAGTTTACATATATAAACTAATATGGATATATATAAACTAATATGGACACGATTGCAAAGCGAGATTTTTTCATTGCTTTGCTTAAGAGCGGGAGAAAAATTAAGCCAAAGAGAAATTGCAAAAATCCTTAATGTATCGCCAACTGCTGTGGCTAATTCTATAAAAAAACTAAAAGAAGATAATCTTATCAAAATTGAAAAAACAAAGACAATCAATTTTATTTCCCTTAATAGAGATGAGCAAAAAGCAATTGAATTAAAGAGGGCTGAAAACCTAAAAAATATCTATTTATCTGGATTGTCAGATTTTATCGAAAAAGAATTTGGAGGAGGAACTATAATTTTATTTGGAAGCTATTCAAATGGAAGTGATACTAATACATCAGATATAGACATTGCCATAATAGGAAGAAAAGACAAGTTAATTGATTTAGAAAAATATGAAAAAATGTTAAACAGAAGGATAAATATAAACTTTTATAATTCGTTTAAAGCTATACATAAATACCTAAAAAATAATATTTTAAATGGAATTTTAATCCATGGGGGTGTAGAATTATGAATCTACTAAATAGTTTTGAATATTTTTTAGATATGGGGATAGTAAGAAAAATAAGCAAAGATAAGTCAAGAGCTAGCTTCTTAGTAAAAGAATCCGGGAGTTCGTTAGAAGGATTAAAGGAGAGAATAAAGATTATAGGTATAAATGATAAAAATGCAAATTCTATAATTAAAGATTGTTATGATATCATAATGGAGCTTATAAGAGCAAAACTTCTTTTGGACGGATATTATGCTTCTGGAAATTATGCCCATGAAGCAGAAATTTCTTATCTTAAAAAATTGAATTTTCTTGAAAAAGAAATTTTATTCTTAAACCAGTTAAGATCTTTTAGAAATTCAATTACTTATCGTGGAGAGATTTTTGACAAAGAATATGCTGAGAAAGTGTTTGACTTCTTAATTAAAATTATGCCTAAATTTAAAAACTTAAAAGATTTGAGTAGATAATAAAAGAGGTAAAAAATAAATCATGGCAAACCCAAGACTTGTAAAATTTATTAAAGAAGCGAGAGGAAGAGGATTTGATGATTTTCAAATTAGAGAACCTTTACTTAGGTATGGATGGTCAGAAGAAGAAGTTGATTCTGCTTTTGAATCCTTGAAACCAAGGTTTAAATCTAAAAATGAGGTAAAGATATTTTTAAGTGATGAATTGATGGCTAAGATTCAGAAAAGAGCTGATAAAAACATGCTCACACTTCACGAGCAGGTTGAAGATATCTTGAGGAGAAGTTCTCTTAACATGAGAAAAAGGACTCCTGCTGAAGAAAAAGTTGATGATAAATTTATAACCCTTTTTTCTAGGAAGAAGTAATTTAATCTTCCATTTCATTTTTTAATACATCAAGATTTGCGTTTTATGTAAACTCCTTACTTTAGTTTGTGAGAAAGGAAAAGCAAATCTTGAGTGTGCTCAAGAACTATAAGAACACACTATACATCTCAAAAATCAAAGATTTTTGATGACTGTCAGGAATTTACATTCCTGAAGCTTTAGGGTATAGTTCTTGACATATGGGAAGACTAGGGGGTTAAAAAAACTTGATTATTCATGGGCCAAAAAAGCTGAAAAATCCAAATATAATAATATTTATAAAGAGAAGTGATTTAGACAAATTATGGTAAAAATTTTAGAAGGTTCAATTGCTGAAATTCCATACATTGCGAAACAAAGAATTTCTGATGAAGAATTAAAATATGAACAAAGTTCAGCGGGATATTCTTGTGATTGCGATGGATTTGGGGGAGGAGATCCTCCTTGCGATTGCAATAAATAAAATATAATTCTAAGAGTTTTAACGATTTATTAAAATGGAATTTCCAAAAGTAAATTTTAAATTTAATAAAGAAGAAGATTTAAGAAATATCTGGGAAACTTGTAACAACACTTCTTCTTGGTATGATTATAAAAAAACAATTCATTCTTCATTCCTAGAAATTTGTCAAGGAAAAAATTTTGAAGAATGTAGAGATTTACTAGAAAAGCGTAGAATCAAAATGTATGATTCTGGAATAATAGAAATTTTCACAGAATCTATTCAAAAAGCCTGGAATATCATAAATAACGAATTTTTTGCGAGATTAGAAAAACTTATGAAAAATAAAATTTATACAAAAGAATTTACTGCTTATATAACAACAGTTCTTAGATGCCCATATAATCTTGAAGAGTCCTGGTTTATGGTTTCTTTTTTTAGAGATATTTCTAATGCATTAAAAACAGCAGGGCATGAATTAATGCATTTGCAATTTCATAACACTTATTGGCCAAAAATAGAAATGAAAATAGGAGAAGAAAAAACAGCTGATTTAAAAGAAGCTCTCACAATATTACTAAATTTGGAATTTAAGGATTTGTGGTTTGTAGAAGATCAAGGATATGAAAAACACACAGAATTAAGAAATTTTATAAAAGAACAATGGGAAAAAGAAAAAGATTTTGATATTTTAATGGAGAGGTGTGTTGAATTTCTCCAAAAAAATGATAATTAAACCATATTTTGTACAATTAGAATTAACTGAAGATTGCCCTGGAAGGTGCATACATTGTTATAATTCTTATTCGCAAAACAGAGGTTCTTCTTCTGCAGGAATAGAAGTTGTTAATGCAATTGCTGAATGTGATTTTTTTAATATTACTATAACTGGAGGAGAACCATTAACTAAAAAACAAGAATTATTTTCTGCAATAAAAAGATTTAAACAAGAACAAATGGATGTGTCTATTAATACTAACCTTTATTTGCTTGAAAAAGACGATGCACAAAGAATTAAAGGATTAGAAACAGATTATATTTTAACATCTGTTCTTGGACCTAATGAAAAAATTATTCAAGAAGATTTTAATCCTAGGGATTGTAAGATTGCTGAAGGAAAAATAAAATATAGAGAAGAAAGAAATTTTAAAACAGTTTATATAAATCCTGATAAAAATGCTACTTTAACAAAGCTGGAATTTGTAATCTTACAAAGAATTTTAGCAGGACAAAATTATAATCAAATCTCAGATGAACTAAAAAATATAGAACTTGTCAAGAAAACCTTCAAAAAACTATTTCAGAGAAAAATTTTAATAAAAAATAATAAAAAATAAACAAAAAAATTAAGAAGAAAATTTAAAACCTTCTTCTATTATCATCTCTGTCGCCAAAACTTCTTCTATGGAAGTCTCTTTTCGGTCTTTCTTCCATTGGTCTGGCTTCAGAAACTTTAAGTTCTCTTCCTGCAACGTCTTTTCCATTAAGCTCTGAAATTACTTTTTTAGCAATTTCTTCGTCTTCAATGGTTACAAATCCAAATCCCTTGGATCTTCCTGAAAACTTGTCTTTGATAAGAGTAATATCCTGTGCATTGAATCCTGAAAAAAGCTCTTTGAAAGCTTCTTCATCAATACTAAAAGGCAAATTACCTATATGTAGCTTCATTTTATCCTCCTTACATTTACTTGAGCATAAAATTAGAATTGACTCTAACACTGCAATTATATTTAACTAACATATAATTTCTTAATTAATAGGGTATTTAAATCTACCCCCCTTCAATCCTCTTTAATCCTTCAATATGCAGTTTATGCATTCTCTTCAAGAATGCTTGTTTATCCTCAATCCTTATTAAATCTGTATGGCCCTGGATAATAAGATTCAATGCAAATGGCGATGGGATTGCTGTGTCAGTAATTTTTATCTTTACTGACTTGTTTTTTATCCAGCTTATTACTAATTTTGTAGATTCAATATCCATTAAATCTTCCAAAACTTCTCTTCTGGCTTCTCTTAGAATTGGAAACTCAGAAGTTATTTTTTTTACTGCATTAATCAAGAAGTGGCTCTTTAATTGTTGCTTGCCTACTGATTTCTGCTGTCCCTTGTAATTTCTCAAAATCATCAGAGAACGTGTAGCACAATGCCTAAATCTTCTAGCGAGAACATCGCTTTTATTTATAGCTTCTTTTAAAATTTCTGTGATATTTTTTTCTGTTACAAAATTAAGAACTTTTTCTATTTTCATGTTTTCTCCTGCGAGATAAAAGCCATTGTCATTTATTCCTATCTCTACATCTCTGCCTCCTGCTCTTCCTATCATAAATCCTATTGCTCTTGACAAAGCATCATTGACTCTTCTTCCATACATGCTATGAAATAACAAATAATTTTTTTCTGATTTGTATCTTTCAATGAGAAGTGTTGAAGAATCTGGAATTTCAAGAAATTTGTGCTGTTCTAAAAAATAAGTATAAATTGCATTTGCTGTATTTTCGTGAATATAGAGATAATCTTGCAGGAATTTTATTATTTCTTGATTTGTTGTTTTTTTCTTTTCCAACTGCTCTATTTTTTCTTTTAATAATTTTCTGAATTTGTTTATTTCCAAGGCAGAGTCAAAACTTAAAGGAAGCATTTCTGAAAACCAGGATGGAATTGTAGGGGGCCTGTCTATTGCTCCTTTAACATAAAGATTCATCCCCCTTGTATAGAGATATAGGTATTTTTTTCCCCCTAAAACAAAGACGTCTCCTTTTTTCATTCTTTCCATAAATCCCTCATCTATAAACCCAATTTGTTCTCCTGCAGGAGCTAGTTTAACCCTTATAAAAGATTCTTCTGGGATTGTCCCTATATTAGTAAGATATAGCATTCTAGCGAGTTTTCCTTTTTTTCCTATTTCTTTTGTTATTGGATCATACCAGATTTTTCCATAAACATAATTTTTCTCTAAGTCATACTCTCCTGATAAATAGCTGATTACATCAAGAAAATCTGATCTTGAAAGTTCATGATAACAATAGCTTTTCTTGATTAAACCAAAGAGTTCATCGAATTTCCAGATTTTGTAAATTGCCATTCCGTATATTTGCTGGCTTAAGACATCTAAGCAGTTTTTTGGAAAATATATTCTGTTTATTTTTCCTTCTAGCATTTCTTTTTGTATTACACAGCATTCTACTAAATCGTCTCTGTCCATAACAATGAATCTTCCTTTTGCAGTATCATGGAGTTTATGGCCTGCTCTTCCAAGTCTTTGTAGAGCTTTAGCAGAAGATTTTGGACTTCCCAACATTAAAACCAAATCAATAAAACCTATATCAATTCCTAATTCCAAAGATGTAGAGCAAACAACAACTTTTAATTTTCCTTCTCTTAATCTTTTTTCTATATCAAATCTGTGTTCTTTGCTTAAAGAGGAATGGTGGGCCGCAATTGTATCATCTCCGTAAATTGTTGGGAATTTTTCTTTAAGATAACTGACCATTCTTTCTGTTGCTGAACGAGTGTTTGTAAAGATTAGAGTTGTCTTATGCTCCTGGATTAATTTAGATATTAAATTGTACATTTCTGGCCTTAAATTCTCGTCCTCTACTAAATCTTCAACAGGAGTTAAAACGTCTATGTCTAATTTCTTTATTAAAGGAACTTTTGCTATATGAACGCTCCTTTCTTTATCCATGCCTATTAAAAATTTAGCAACTTCTTCTAATGGCTCTATTGTTGCTGACAAGCCAATTTTTACAGGATAAATATTGCTCAATTCATTTAATCTTTCTAATGTAATGCTCAGATAAGTTCCTCTTTTATTATCTAATGCATGTATTTCATCAACAATGCAGAATTCTGTAAATTTTAAATTTTCTACGAACTTTTTTGTTGTTAAAACTATTGCTAAAGATTCAGGAGTTGTTATTAATATATGCGGAGATTTTTTAGACATTTTTGCTCTTTCTGAAGCACTAGTGTCTCCTGTTCTCAGACCCACACGGATTTTTTGGAGTTTGATGTTCTTTTTTTCTGCAAGGATTTGTATTTCTTCTAATGGCTCTATGAGATTTTTGTGAATATCATTTGTTAAAGCCTTAAGCGGAGAAGAATAAACTGCATAAATCCTGTCTTCTAATTCGTTTTTTTCTGCAAGAAATACTAAATAATTTAATATTGAGAGAAAAGCTGTGAGGGTTTTTGTTCCTCCTGTTGGTGCTGAAATAAGAATATCTTTTCTTTCCCAGATATTCATAACTCCGTATTTTTGTGTTAAAGAGAAATCTTTGAATTTTGAGAAAAACCATTCTTTAATAAGAGAGTGCATAATTTCAATTATCTCTTCTGATTTTCTCTCTTTGGCTTGATTTATTTGGATCATTTTAAAGAAAAATTCATTACTTAGTCTAAGTGAAATTAGGATTTATTAAGTTATCGGAAGAAAGATAAACTAGGAAAAAATTGAGATTAGATAAGTTTATATATATATTCTTGATAATCTTATGAAGAAAGGAATAATTATAATAAGCTCTTTGTTAATACTTGTTAGTTTAGGATTTTTGGTTTCTGCGATGATTTATGATATAACATCTTATAATGCAGAATTAGACGAAACAACAATTCAAATAGAAGAGGGTTGGAACCTTATCCCCCTAAGTGGATATAGGAGTGAAACAACTTGTGATATTAGTGATTCTACACTAAGGAAAAATGCATTTATTTACTCTCCAACAGAAAAAAGATATTTAAAATGGTTAAATCAAAATGATAATGATGTTGTAAAAAGAGATCAAAATTTAAAATATAGATATATTTCTAGCGATGGGGGTGCATTTTTATATTCAAAAACTAAATGTAAAATAATTACACATGTTTCTTTTTCAGAAAATCATAAAATTGCAGAAGGATGGAATTTTATTGTGTTAGAACCAAGAATGATTGGGGAAAAAGTTAAAAAAGCTTTGTCTACTGGAGATTGTAGTCTTGTGACAAAGGTAGCTGCATGGGATTCAACAAATCAAAAATGGATATTTGAAGAAGGAGAAAATAGAGAAAAACTTGGAGAAGCAATTATAAGTAAAGATCAGGTAGGATTAGTCTTTGCTGTAAAATATGGTGAAGAGTGTAGTTTATTTTTACCATCTGATTCAGATAATGAAATTGAACCCCCACAATTAGAATAAATTTAAAAATAAACTAAAAATGATAAAACAAAAAAGAGGTTTAAGCACACTTGGTTGGATTTTGATAATTGCTGCTATTGTTGTAGTTGGTGTTGGACTTTACTTTTTATTAATGGGTGGTAGCGATGGAGTAACTTCAATTTTTGGTGGTGGAAACTTAATACCTTCTCCTCCTGCATTGCCAGATTAAATTGAAATTTTACTTTATTTATAGAAACTTCCTTATTTCTTTTCTCAAAAGATATTTAAATTAAAATTACAATAGATTCTTTGAGTAAATATCTTTAACTATAATTATGAAAAATACAAAAGAGGAGGGAAAAATTGAATTAGCTAAAGAGAGGACAAAAAAAATATCCATACAAGAAGGCTCTGCGACATCAATCATGTCAGGAGCAGGAGACTCGTACATTGTCCCCTTTGCTTTGGCTTTGAATGCAAACAATGCACAAATAGGTTTTTTGACGAGTTTTGTAAGTTTATTTGGAGCAGCTTCGCAGATTTTTGGCGGAAAATTACTTTATAAATATACTACAAGAAGAATAATTTTAGCCACTGTTTTTTTGCAGGCTACAATGTGGGTTGCTATACTTGGATTAGGTATTTTAGTGTTAAAAGGAGTTATAAATGGATATGCTGCTGGAATTTTAATTGTTTTTTATATTATATATGCTATATTTAGTGGATTAGGGAATCCTCCTTGGTTCAATTTAATGGGAGATATAGTTAAAGAAGGAGAAAGAGACAGATATTTTTCAAGAAGAAATAGAATAACCGCATTTATAGCCTTACTAACCACACTTTTAGCAGCTTTTATTCTTGATTATTTCAAAGACTTAGGGATTGTTTTATGGGGTTTTGTAATTATTTTTTCAGTTGCAGCTCTTGGGAGGTATTTTGCCACTTATCTTTTTACTAAACATTATTATCCAAAAAGAGAGTTTAAAAAAGAAAAATATTTTAGTTTTTTTCAGTTTGTAAAAAAAGCTCCTCAGACTAATTTTGGAAGGTTTTCTATTTTTCTTGGATTGGTAAATCTTGCAACAAACTTTGCAGCTCCATTTTTTGCTGTATATATGCTTAAAGAATTAAATTTTAGCTATACTTTATTTATTATAGTCGCTTTTTCTTCAGTCGTATTTACAATTTTCAGTATGCCTGTATGGGGAAAAATTGGAGATAAATATGGAAATAGATATTTAATGAAAATAGGGGGAATAATGATTCCTTTTGCGGCTTTATTCTGGCTTGTTTCTAAAAATCCATTAGTGTTAATATTTACTGCTCAATTAGCTGCTGGAATTGGATGGGCTGCTTTTAATCTTGGGGCTTCTAATTTTATCTATGATGCTGTCTCGCCTCAAAGAAGAGCTATATGCGTTGCTTATTACAGCACTATATCCGGCATTGGAGTTTTTATAGGGGCAATTGCAGGTGGTTTATTTGCACAGTATGTTCATGTAAACTTCATGAATACATTTTTGCTTATATTTTTAATCTCTGGATTTTTAAGGGCATTAGTTATTTTCTCATTTTTACCTGAAATTAAAGAAGTGAGAAAAGTACAAGACAGCAAGAATATAAATCTTATAAAATATTTTGCTCATGAGATGCCAAAGCCCCTTTATGGATTATTTAGAGGAGTTTTCTTTGTGGCAAATGATTTTATGAGTATTGGAAAAGGCGTTACTAAAAAGTAGAAAGAAAGATTTATATAGTTTATATGAATTTAATTTCATATGAAAGACTTGACATATAAAGATATAAACCCTTTCATGGATCATCAGTCATATCATATTTTTTTTACAAATCTTGCGAATCCGTTAAAGATTGGAATAATGCTAAGTTTGATAAAAACAGAGAAAAATGTAACTAAAATATCAAAAGAGTTGAATGTGGAGCAGAGCAAGGTTTCACATGCTTTAACTTCTCTAAAAAAGTGTAATATTGTTGAAGCAAAACAAAAAGGCAAAGAGAGGATTTATTCCTTAAATAAAAAAACAATTGTCCCTATATTAAAAATCTTAAACAAACATTCAAACTTTTATTGCAACTACAAATGCTGTGCAAATGATTGCGAAAATAAAAAGGAAAAAAGTGGAGAAATAAAACAAGAAATTTTTAAAATCAAAATGGAGAGAAAAAAGAATGAAAGAAATATATCTGGATAATGCCGCAACAACAAAAGTTGATGAGAAAGTCGTAAAAGATATGCTTCCTTATTTCACAGAATATTATGGAAATGCTTCTTCACAGCATTTGAAGGGAAACGTAGCGAGAAAAGCTTTAGAAGACAGCAGAAGAATAATTGCAAGCTCGATAAATGCAAGGCTAGATGAAATAATCTTTACATCAGGGGGAACAGAATCAAATAATCTTGCAATTAAAGGATTATTCTTTTACCATAAAGAAAATAAAACAGGAAAAAAACATATTATAACTACCAAAATAGAACATGATTGTGTGTTGAATACCTGCAAATGGCTGGAAAAACATGGAGCAGAAGTAACTTATCTTGATGTTAATTCAGATGGCTTTATTGATTTAAATAAACTGAAAAAATCAATTAAAGGAGATACTCTGATTGTTTCTATAATTCATGGAAACAATGAAATAGGAACAATACAGGATTTAGAGGCAATAGGAAAGATATGCAAAGAAAAAGGAGTTTATTTTCATACAGATGCTTGTCAGAGCTATACAAAAACTCTAATCAACGTCAAGAAACAGAATTTGGATTTTGTTACACTGAACTCTCATAAAATTCATGGGCCTAAAGGGGCTGGAGCTCTTTATATAAAAGAAGGCATAAAAATTATTCCAATGGCACATGGGGGAGGGCATGAAAGGAGTTTGAGAAGCGGGACAGAAAATATCCCTGGAATTGTTGGGTTTGCAAGTGCTGTGAAAAACTTTAATCCAGAGAATATTAAAAAAATGGAAAGGCTCCGAAATTATCTAATTAATGAGCTTTTGAAGATTCCAAATGTCAGTTTAAATGGTTCAAGAGAAAATAGATTGTGTAATAATGTTAATGTATCTTTTAATGATATTGAAGGAGAATCAATTGGAGGATTATTGCAAGCTTATGGAATTTATACTTCTACCGGCTCTGCATGTATGTCTCATTCTTTAGAAACTAGCCATGTTTTGAAAGCTCTTGGATTAAGTGCATTACAGTCTAACAGCTCCTTAAGAATAAGCATAAGCAAATACACAACAGAAGAAGAGATTAAATTTTTTTTAGAAATTATTCCAAAAGTAGTGGAAAGATTAAGAAAAATAAGTCCGCTCTCTAAAATTAATTAGGAAAAAACAATAAAATGAAAAATAAAAAAAAGTTTGATGATTGTGCATGTTGCGATGAAGAGAAAGGAATTTGCGAACCATGTGACTGTGAAGACTTAACAGATGTAGAAAATGAGTAGACATTTTAAAGAACACTCATGTGGGTTAAAGAATGAAGAAGAATGTGAAGATGAATTAGTAGAGGATGGAGTTAGTTTAGAGGAAGAAGAAGCTGATGAATACGGAGAATAAAGAAATTAGGAAATACCAAAAACTATAGATTTTTTGACGCCATAAAAATCATAAATTTTTGCTGATTTCCAATCCCCAATTTTCAAGGAATTAGTTAATCAAAAAACTTAAAATAAAATGAAAAAAATAACACCCAAAACAAAGCTAAATGAAATTGTATCTGGCGACGAGAAAGCAGCAGAGATTCTTTTTGAATCCGGCATGATGTGCATAGGATGCCCTATGGGAATGCAGGAAACTTTAGAACAGGGATGCAAAGCGCATGGAATGAGCAATAAGGAAATTAAAAAAATAATTGAAACATTAAATAAAAAAAATAAAACAGGAAAAAAATTTTAAAATGGCGTTAAATTATTCGAAAGAAGTTATGCAAAATTTTATGAACCCAAAGAATATGGGGGAGATAAAAAATGCAGATGGAATTGGGAAAGTTGGAAATCCTACTTGCGGAGATATAATGTGGGTTTATATTAAAGTTGAGAGGAATAAAAAAGGAAAGGAATTTCTGAAAGATGTAAAATTCAAAACATTTGGGTGCGCTGCAGCAATAGCTACTTCTTCTATGATTACACAGCTTGCTAAAGGAAAGAGCTTGAAAGATGCTGAAAAAATAACACGAAATGATGTAGCTAAATCCCTGAATGGACTTCCTGCAATAAAAATGCATTGTTCTAATCTTGCAGATGAAGCTTTAAGAAAGGCAATTGAAAATTATAGGAAAGGGGCATTTAGAAAAGATGGAATGTCAAAAATAAATAATTAAAAAACAATAAGTAAAAAGAAGAATGGTATATCAATTAAAAAAACTTGAGTATGATTATGATAGTTTAGAGCCGTATATAGATGAGCAGACAATGAAAGTTCATCATGATAAGCATCATCAGGCTTATGTAGACAAGTATAATGCTGCTATTGAAAAATTTCCTGAATTACAGAAAAAAACCCCTGAAAAAGTTATTGAAAATTTAGATAAAATTCATGAAGATATAAAAATAATTGTGAAAAACAATGGCGGAGGAGTTGTTAATCATAATTTCTTCTGGACAATTTTAAAAAAAGATGTTGAAATAGAAGGAGACATTTTAGATGCGATTAACAAGGAATTTGAAAGCTTTATAGAGTTTAAGAAAAAATTCTCTGAAATAGCTCTGAGTGTTTTTGGAAGCGGGTGGGCTTGGCTTATTATAGATAAGAAAACTAAAAAACTGCAAATTATTAAAACACTGAATCAGGACTCTCCTTTGAGTATTGAAAAAATACCCCTGCTTTGCATAGATATATGGGAGCATGCTTATTATTTGAAATACCAGAACAGAAGAGCAGAGTATATTGAAAATTTTTTTAATGTGATAAATTGGGAAAAGGTGAATGAAAATTATATTTCAGTAAATTCAGCAAAGGTGAAAGGAGGTAAGACCTTTAAAAAATGAAAACAAGAAAATGGTATTAATAAACACAAGGGCTCCGGATTTTGAGCTCAAGGGATTTTATGAAGGAAAGATAAAGGAATTTGATTTATTTAAATATAGAGGGAAGTGGGTTGTTTTGTTTTTTTACCCTGCTGATTTCAGCTTTATATGCCCAACTGAGCTTGGAGAGCTTGCAGATAGATACGAAGAGTTAAAAAATATGAATGTTGAGATTTTCAGCATAAGCACCGATACAGCATTTGTTCACAGGGCTTGGCATACTTTTACCCCAATAATAAATAAAGTTAAATTTCCTATGCTTGCAGATCCTACAGGGAAAGTTTCTATAGACTATGGGGCTTATATTGAAGAAGAAGGTGTAAGCACTAGGGCAACCTTTATAATTGATCCGTTTGGAATGATAAAAACTTTTGAAATACACGATAATAAAGTAGGAAGAAACATTGACGAATTAATGAGAAAAATAAAAGCTCTTCAATTTTTGGACAAGAACCAGGATTATTTATGCCCTGTAAACTGGAATGAAGGGAAAGAGATTATAAGTGTTAAGAGGGTTTTTGAGTGAAAAATAAATAAAGAAAATGGAAAAAACTATTCGTATTTTAGTGGACGAACACAAGAACATACTTGCTATAGCAGATGTTATTGAAAAAGAATGCAATGAAATTGATAAAGGTAAAAAAGTGGATGAAGAATTTTTTAGAAAAGTTATAGATTTTATAAGAAATTATGCAGACAAATTTCATCACGCAAAAGAAGAGGATATTTTATTTAAGGAATTCTGTAAGACTGCAGAAAAAGGAGGTTTGCATTGCAATCCTGTTGAGCAGATGCTTTACGAGCATGATTCTGGAAGAAATTTTGTAAAAGGAATTGAAGATAGAATGAAAGAAAAGAATCGGAAAAAGGTTATTGAAAATGCTTTGTGTTATGTTCAGTTAATTAGAGAGCATATTTTCAAAGAGGATAATATTTTATACCCAATGGCTGAAGAAGCACTAAGCATGAAAACGCAAAAAGAAATGTTAAGCAAATTTGAAAAAATTGGGAAAGATAAGAAAAAAGAGATTAAGAGTTATTTGGCTTTTATTAAAAAAATTGTTGAAAATAAAAAATGATTGCAGGTTTTATAATAACTTTTAGGGAGACTTTAGAAGCTGCTTTAATAGTAGGAATAATTCTAAGTTATTTAGTTAGGACAAAACAGACAAAATACAATAATATTGTTTATATTGGAATAGTTTCTGGTCTAATGGCAAGCATTATTGGAGCTTTATTATTTATTAATATAGCTGGTGGATTTACCGGGAGAACAGAAGAAATTTTTGAAGGAGTAACTATGCTAATTGGGGCTATATTATTAACTACTATGATACTGTGGATGATGAAGCAGAGACATATCGCCTTAGAGTTAGAGAAAAAAGTTGAAAGAGAGGTTGTTAAAGCCCATAAGTTTGGCTTATTTCTATTGGTATTTATAGCTGTTTTAAGAGAAGGGATAGAAACAGTTATTTTTTTAGGGGCAGCGAGTTTTGTTTCAGTAGGCAATACTCTAATTTTAGGAATAGCAGGAGTTATAGCAGCTGTTTTTTTAGGTTACCTTATATTTGTTAGCTCAATGAAAATTGATATAAAAAAGTTTTTTGCCATTACTAATATTATATTAATTTTGTTTGCTGCTGGTTTAGTTGCTCATAGTATTCATGAGCTTCAAGAAGCTAAAGTTATTCCTTTTGTAGTTGAGGAGATTTGGGATATTAACCCCTCTGCACCTCAAGCAGAAGAAGGGATTTATCCTTTATTGCATGAAAAAGGATATATTGGAAGCATTTTAAAAGGATTGTTTGGATATAATGGGAATCCGTCATTAACTGAAGTTTTAGCATATCTTGCTTATCTGTTGTTTGTCTTTATATTATGGAAAAATATTAAAAAAGTTCATAGAATTATTTAAACTTCAGAATTCCACTCATTTTTAATAAAAAATTTTCAGGTTCTTTTTTAACCAAAAATGGTTAGTTTTAAATACTAATAAACTGAGATAAATTAGATAATATGGAAAAATTTTTAATCCTGCATTTTCATGGATTTAGCTGAAGAAAATGGAGAACAAAAACGTTGGATGGTTGATTATTGGAATTGCAGTCGTGCTCTTAGTAATTGTAATTATGTTTAATTCTGTTTTAAAAAGTGCTATTGGAGCAACTTGCACTCATGGACCGAGCTGTGGGATGTATAAAAATTTAAACATTCAGACATGGTTGAGTATTGCAGTCGTAGGAATTATATTTATGATTGGGATTGTATTAATATTTTCAAAACCTAAAGAAAAATTAGTAGAAAAAACAATAATTAAAACAAAAATAATTAAAGAGAAGAAAAAACAATTAGATTTATCCGGATTAGACAGCAAAGAGAAAGAAGTTGTTAAATTACTTCAAGAAGAAAATGCAGTAATTTTCCAGGCAACTTTAATGGAGAAATTAGGCATAGGAAAAGTTGGAATTACAAGACTGCTTGATAAATTAGAAGCTAAGCAGATTATTGAGAGAAAAAGAAGAGGAATGAATAATATTGTTGTGCTGAAAAATTATTAAGATAGTAAAATTTATATATTTATATTAATTAAAATAAGTGAAAGGAGGTAAAAATGAAAACTGTAAATTTAATAGTAAGTGTAATTCTCTTAATAGCAGGGGTATTTTATGCGCTTCTGCCTCATTCAATGCATATATCTTCTGGATTGGATTTCGGACTGTCGCATAATTACCATATTGTGATTGGAGTTATATTGTTGATTCTTGGGATTTTGCTGATATTAATTAAAAAGAAATAACCAGAATTTAATTAAATATGAAAGAAAAGAAGCCTGATAGAAGGAAAGATAGGAATCTAGATTCTAATAGATTGTTTAAGATTTTTGTAATTGCATTATTGATAATCCTTATTTTCACTTTTATTGATGCTCTTATTCATAGTTTGGGAGAAGAATATGCTGTTCCTGATTATTATTTCAGGAATAAAATTATTTTTGGGGCATTAATTGGTTTTTTTGCCTTATTATTTATTGAAAAGAAAAAAATCTGGAAGAAAGCCGTTATCTTTTCTATTGTTGTTAGTATATTATTGCAGATAAGATATTTCTTAGAAGGTTATGCTATTAAATTTGTGCTGGAGTTTTTATTAATCCATTTTGTCATATTATTTCTTGTTTCTTTAATTGTATTTAAGCTGATGAATAAGCGGATCTGAGAAATTTAAACATCAGAATTCCACTCATCACAGACGAGTGGTTTGAATCACTCGTGGAATTCTGAGTGTGCTCAAGAACCACACGAAGCTTGGCATTTTCATGCCACCAGTCAAAGACTGGTGGTTCTTGACAAATTATAGAAAAGAATAAAAAGAAGAGTTTATTATATTTTATATGTGGCTGGAGATATTTAATTTTTTACATTTTATTGGATTATCTTTCGGATTAGGAGGAGTGACAATAGCAACTATAATCTCTTTAAAAGCCGATAAAGACAAAGATGTTGCAAAGGCTTTTATAAAAATAATGCCAGCAATGGTTAAGATTATATGGATTGGATTGGTATTTTTAATAATTTCCGGAATCGCTTTGCCTTATTTTATAACGTGGCATCTTGATAAAAATATGCTTCTTGTTAAACACGTTCTCTTTATCTGGATAGTAATCTTTGGCATTACTATTGGGTTAAATTCAAGAAAAATGAAAAAACTTATGATAATTGGAGAGAAAGAAAAGCCTTCTTTGGAATTTTTAAGAGCTAAAAAAAGAGCAAAAGCTTTTAGTATTGTTAATTTAATTTTATGGTATTTAGTGGCTATTATTTCTGTTTTTATTTAATTCATGTAATTAGTTTCTCCAAATTAAATGCAAAAAATGTGAAAACAAAAATAAGGGAAAAAATTTAAATAATCTAATTAAAATATAGGATGGAATAAAATGAAAAAGATAAAGATGGAAATACATGGAATGCACTGCGCTTCGTGCGCTGCAAACATAGAGAGAAGCCTTTCAAAAGTAAGAGGAGTTAAAAATCCCAGAGTTTCTCTTCTTTTGAAAAAAGGAACAGCAGAAATAGATGAAAGTGTAAGAGAAGAAGAGCTGAAAAATGCAGTAAAGAGAACAGGGTATGAAGTTAAAAGAATTGAATATGAATAGTAAAAAGAACCTAAAAAATAAATATAAGATGAAATGTCAAGAACCATATGGACCACAAACACGAAAATAACGAACATCATCATGATGCTCCTATAGAAGATGAAGAAATTATAGAATGGAGAGAAAAATTAATTGGAGCATGGATATTTGCAATTCCAATTGCTATACTTATGCTAGCAGACAGGCTTTTTGGATTTAATATTTTTATGATGCTCAATATGCCAGACTGGTTTATGACTCCTGCCTTATTAATAATTGCTTTTCCAGTAATTTTTGTTTTTGGATTCAGCACTATTAGAAGCGGTTTGAGGGGATTTACCAGCTTGTATTTTAACATGGATTCTTTAATAGCGTTAGGAACAGTAATCGCCTATGTTACAGGAATTTTAACTTTTTTTATGGATGTTCAGGATTATTCTGGTGTTTCTGCAATGATAATGGCTTTTTTTATAACAGGAAAATATATAGAAGCTAAAGCAAGAGGAAGGGCTTCACAAGAGATAAGGAAATTATTAGAATTAGGGGCAAAAAAAGCAAGAATCCTTAAGGGCAAAGAAGAAATAGAAATAGAGATATCTGAAGTAAAAATAGGAGATATAATAATTGTAAAGCCAGGGGAAAAAATTCCTACAGATGGAGTTGTTTTCAAAGGAGAAAGTTCTGTAGATGAGTCAATGGTTACAGGAGAGAGTCTTCCTGTTGAGAAGAGAAAAAACAGCAATGTTATTGGGGCTACAATAAACCAGGATGGAATTTTATATATTAAGGCAACTAAAATAGGAAAAGATACTTTCTTATCCCATATTATAAAACTAGTTGAAGAAGCACAGAGCGAGAAAGTTCCTATACAAAAATTAGCAGATAAGATTACAAGTATTTTTGTACCCGCAATTCTAATTCTCTCTATTTTAACTTTTGGAGGATGGCTTTATTTTTCTCAGAATTTATCCAAATCTCTGGAATCCGCAATTGCTGTTCTTGTTATAGCTTGTCCTTGTGCTTTAGGGCTTGCAACTCCTACTGCTTTAATGGTAGGATCAGGAATGGGAGCTAAAAAAGGAATTTTAATCAGAAAGGGGGAGGCAATTCAAACAATGAAGGAAGTAAAATTTGTTTTGTTTGACAAAACAGGAACAATAACAAAGGGAAAGCCAGAAGTTACAGATATTTATCCTATTAAAGTAAAGGAAAATTATTTAATGGAATTTGCCGGAAGCTTGGAAAAATTATCAGAGCATCCTATTGCAAAAGCAATTGTTGAAAGAGCAGGATTAAAAAAATATAAGGATGTTAAAAAATTTAAGATTTTAAGAGGGAGGGGCCTGGAAGGAAAAATTGGAAGCAAGAATTTTATTATAGGAAATAAAACTCTAATGCAAGAAAGAAAAATCTCTTTAAATAAGTTTGAATCAAGAATAGAAGAGTTTGAATTAGAGGGAAAGACTACTATGATTATTTCTGAAAATGAAGAAATTATTGGAGTTATAGCTGTTGCAGATGCAGTTAAGGATGATTCAAGAAAAGCAATCTCAATTTTAAATTCTAGCGGATATAAGACAGTCATGATTACAGGAGATAATGAGAATACTGCTAGAGCAATTGCAAAAAAAGTAGGAATTACCGAGGTAATAGCAAATGTGCTTCCTGAAGACAAAGCAAAAAAAGTAAGAGAGTTGCAGAAAAGAGGGATGGTTGCTTTTGTTGGTGATGGAATTAACGATGCTCCTGCCTTGAAACAGGCTAATGTTGGAATTGCTATTGGAACAGGAACAGATATTGCCATAGAAGCAGGGGATATTGTTCTTGCAAGAGGTTCTTTAAGAGGAGTTGTTGCGGGAATAAATCTTTCTAAGGCTACATTTTCAAAAATAAAACAGAATTTGTTCTGGGCATTTGCATATAATGTTATTGCTATTCCTGCAGCTGTCGCGGGTTTATTGCATCCTATTATTGCAGAGATTGCAATGGCTTTTTCATCAATAACTGTTGTTACAAATGCGAATTTGTTAAGAAGAAAAAAAATATAAAAATAAAAAATTAAGAAATTTAAGAAAAATTTCTAATTCTCCATTTTCAAGGAATCAGTTAAGAAAATGAAGAATTATCTTAGTTTGTAAGTTGCAGTTACACTTGCATAAATATCCTGATTTCCTGGCTGGATGTTTGTTGTTGCTTGTTTTGCTTCTGCTGCATCCATTGCTACTCCTCCTTGAGCTTCATATAATCTCCATGGGGAGTAATTGAAATCGCTGTCTGATGTAGATACTAAACTTCCTAGTCTTTTGCCTAAACCTTCTGCAATTGACTGAGCTTTTATTTTAGCGTCTTCTGCTGCAGCTTTTAATGCTTGTGCTTTATACTCATTCTGCTTTTCTTGGCTTAGCTCAAAATTAATATAAGAAATTCCCGCACCTGCGTCTACTCCTGCATCTATGACCTCGCCAATCTCAGATGCATCACTTGTTGACATTTGAACTTTTATGCTATGAGTTGCTTTATATCCTTTAATAGTCTGTAATCCAGAATTCCAATTATATTCAGGATAAACATTAAAGTTTGTAGTTTGAATATCCTTTCTTTCAAATCCTTGTTTTACTAGTTCAGTTATTAAATTGTCTACAATTTCAGAGTTTTTATCTGTAGCAATCTCGCTAGTAGAACCAGTTGTTTGAACATTGAAATAAACTCCAACTAAATCTGGAACAGCTTTTATATTTGCTTGTCCATTTCCTGTAACTGTATTACTTGGAGAGATATTCGAGAATCCTGAAAAGATTAATAATCCGAGGATTACTATCCCTGCAACAATTATTAGTGTTATTTGCACTGATTTGTCCATTTTACTTTTTCCTCCTTTCAGCTCTAGTTAAAGATTTAATTAATAAATATATAAGATAAATAAATATTGTTAAAATTAAAACATCTCCTGCAAGATACGAATATTGATTAGGTGCTGTTATGCATGTTTGTATGCATGTTTTTGGACTTCCTATCCCCAATGGATTTATGAAACGATAGACACTACACTGACTTGCACATCTATCTATAAATACAAAGTAAAGGGATAAAAATACAATTAATTCTATTATTATCAATCCTATAAAAATTTTGCCTGTTTTTTTCATTATAATTTCCTCCAATTTAAAATTGCGAATATGATTATTGTTATTCCTGCTCCTAATGCAAACCATGCCCAGTTTGGGTATAAGGAAATCCAGTCTCCGGAATTTTGAATTACACTTGCAGGAGTGCTTTCAGCTGCTTTTTCTGCTCCAGCCATTATAGATGATTCTGCTGTATCTTGCACTCCTTTATAAAAATTATTAGATGCTGTTAATGCTAGCGTGAAACTTCTTAATGTTAAAGTAATCAAAGCAGAAATTCCTAAAACTGCTAAAAGAGATTTTATCTTAGAGCTTAATCTGCTGTTTTTTGGAGAAATTATTATTGATTTATTTGAAAGTTTGTAAAGCACTATTTTTTTTCCTTTTCTGCTCCAGAAATGATTTTTGGCTTTTTCAATTAAACCTGCCTGCAAAAGTTTTTTTAAATTATATTCCGTCGTATTCATTGGAATATGCAGTGCATCTGAAATATCTTTTTCACTTGCTTCTTTTGTTTCTGCAAAAAAATCAATAATCTTATTGCAGGTTTTATTTCCCAATACTTCTGCGAGCTGTTTTACTCCTTCATCTTCCATTGACACCAACAAGTACTTTTTTTCCATGAATTATGTAGGAAATTATCATTTATAAATAAAACTATAGGTTCAATTATAATTGAAGTCATTTTGTTTCTTCCACTAATTTCTTTAAAACATCAAAAGCTCTTGAAATATCTTCTGTTTTAAGGATTATTGTTAATTCCCTGGTAGTTGAAACAATTTCCTCAATATTAATATTTTCCCAAGTCAAAGCACGAGTTACAAGATAAAAAAATCCCTGGGTTTTTGCAAAAGAAATCGGAATTGTCAAAGTCAGCGCAGAAAGATTTTGTTCAATAGCAATAATTTCTTTTTTGTCAAAACTTTTTTTAACCCACTGATTATTTTTTTTATTTGTAATAATTGTTACTTCATATATGCCCTGGCTTTTTGTCAAAAAATCTCCTTTAGAATAATCAACTTCATTAAAAAGGTTTTTTATTTTATTAAGAGTTTTATCGCTTTTGACAACAGTAACTTCTATTAAACCATCTCTCACTAAAAGATTTGACTCTTCATTAAATTTCAGTTCATTAATATTTATTTTTTCAATTTTTTCGGAAAGTCTTCTCAAAGCCATCATAACTGCAGACGTTTTAATTTGTTTTTTATCAAAATTGCTTAATTCTTTTTCTATTTCGGGAGTTAGTTCTTCAGCCAAAGCATAATAATTAACTATTCCTTTTCTCAATGCCTCTTGCAAAAAAGGCCTTTTTAAAATTATTTTTTCAACAACCCGGGATATACTTGTCATAAAAATATACAGAATAACAAGTTTTAAACTTTTTGTTATTATAATAACATTAAGTTTTAATAGATTTATGATTAATTAAATCAATGTTTGTTGGTAGTTTAAGAGAAATAAAAATAGAAAGAGATTTAGAACATTATGTTAGGTTTTTTTATTCTGGAAATTGCAAATCCAGTGAAGTGGAAAAAGTTGAAAATAGAGATATATTAGAAACAATGGAAAACGCTCCTGAAAACTGCGTTAGTTTTTGTTTTTTTGACAGACTAATAGTGAAAAATAAAAAAAGAATAGGATTTGTAGAACACAGAACAACCCTTAAAGGCGAAGAGAAAAATTACTCTGGAATGTTTTACTTAAAACCCCCAAAACATCTAGAAAACCTTTTTCCTAATGATGTTATATTAAAAAATTATAATTTTTAAGAATGATAGAAGAAAAATTAAAATATATTGGTGTGGTGGTTTGTAGTGATGAATCTATATTAAGAAAAATTAGGGGTGCAGAAGTAAGAATTGCAAGAAGAATTAGAAATGAAGAAATAACACAAAGTGATTATAAAATTGAAGGTGAACGGCTTTATTGCCCTAGGAAAATTAGTGAAGGAAGTTTAAGAGACTTTAAACATAAAAAGAATAAAATTCCTAAATGGTATACTTTAGAATAAAAAATCCATATGTCAAGAACCATCAGTCACAGACTGATGGCATGTTATTTCTGATATATTAATTAATGGTTCTTGAGCACTGCCAGAATTCCACGAGTGGTTATTCAACCACTCGTCAATAGACGAGTGGAATTCTGGAGTTTAAACAGATAAGAATTCTTTTAGACAAATTTTAAAGATAAAAATATATAAATTAAAATATTTTTCCTTAAAAATAATAATGGAAATAGATATGAGGCCGTATTTTAAATTGAATGTTTCAGAGAACTTTGAAAATGAAAAATTGATAGTTGTAGATAAATTTCATCCAAGATGGAAAGAAGCTGCGAAAATATTAATTAATGATAGGAGTATAGAAACACTTATGAAATGGCATGTTGAATGGATAGGTAGTTGGAGCGATATCCCGATTCATTTAGACTTTGATAAAGAATATGGGCTGACACGTATCAAGTTATATGATAATGCAATACCAATAAAGAAACTTGAACTTATAGTGATAAAAGAAGAATATAGTTCATATAGCATTAAGACTCTTGAAGAATTAAAGGTTTTAAGCTCTGCAATAGAACAATACCTAGCTTGGATAAGAAATACTCTTCTCGGAATGAATGCGTGAAGAGAGAGTCCTTTATATTAATAGGTCATCAAAAAATATGAAGAATAGAATTTATATATTGAATTAATTCTTTATGTTTATGAAATCTGTAAACATTGAACAAATAATTAAGAAAACCATTAAACAAATAAAAATTCCAAAAAATAAAAAAATACTTATAGCTTTATCAGGCGGAAAAGATTCTGCTTTAGTTGCGTATTTTCTGAAGAAATTTGAATATAAAATAGAGGGATTTCATATTAATTTAGGAATGGGAAAATATAGCCAAGATTGTTTGAAGAGTGTGCAGGAATTAGGCGAATTGCTAGGAATTAAAATTTATTATTATAATATCAAAGATGAAATGGGAAGCTCTATGTGTTATATCAGGAGCGCAGTTCAGGAAAAACACTCGACAAGGGGGTTGAAGAACTGCGCTATCTGCGGGGTTATTAAAAAATGGATTTTGAATAAAGAGGCAAAAAAAATCAAGGACGTTTCTCTTATTGCAACAGGGCATAATTTAGATGATGAATGCCAGACATTTTTGATGAATATTTTTAAGGGCTCTCCTGAATTAAGCGCAAATACAGGAGTTATAACAAGAAATATTGAAAATGAGAAATTTATCCCAAGAATAAAACCTTTGTTTTATGTTCCTGAAGACAAAATAAGAGAATATACTAAAGAAAAAAAACTCCCTGTTGTTTATGAAAAATGTCCGTGTGCAATAGATTCTTATAGAATACAAGTCAGAAAATTCATGAATACCCTGAAAACAGGGAAAAAATTAAATCTTATTAAAAATTTTGAAAAACTCTACCCTTTAATTGAGAGGAAAAAAGATTCTAGAATGAAATTCTGCAAAATATGCAACGAGCCTTCAAGAAAAAATATCTGCAAGAAATGCGAGTTGGTGGAGGTTTAAAAGAATTTCTATGGTAAATTAAATAAATCCAGCGATATTTAGCTTGAACAAATATTAAAAATATAATCTAATAAAATATAACTTACTCTTGTCAAGAACCATACACTAAAGTGTATGGCGTGTCTGGTTCTTGAGCACCCCAAAATTTGATTTGCTTACTCACGAGTTAAAACAGGGAGTTTGCGCAAATACAAATTTTGCTGTATCAATTAAATTCTATTTTTCACTTTTAACTAAATAAACACTTTAAAGTGAAAAAAATATATTGTATGTATATTTCAGCACAATAAGATTTAAATAGGATTTAGTTTTAAAAAATTCTGAATACTATTCATAGTATAAAATTAAAATAAAAATACAATATATTGTATAAAATATAGGGTGATTAAATAAAATGAGGTGTTTATTTTGCGGGCATGCTGAAACAAAAGTTACTGACAAAAGAGATATTAAAGGTAAAGTAAGGCGAAGGAGAGAGTGTTTAAATCCAAGATGCAAGAAAAGATTTACAACATACGAACAAGTTGAGGGTATTGATTTATATGTCATAAAAAAAGATGGAAGAAGGGAAAAATTTGAGAGAAGAAAACTTGAAGATGGAATTGAAAAAGCTCTTGAAAAAAGGCCTATTTCAAAAGAAGATGTGGAAAAAATGATTAATGAAATTGAAGAGAGTTTGAAAAAAAATACAAAGGGAAAAGAAGTGAATAGCTCTGTTATTGGAGAATTAGTTATGAAAAAATTAAAAAAATTAGATGGGGTTGCTTATGTGAGGTTTGCTTCTGTTTACAGAGATTTTAAAGATGTAAATGATTTTAAACGGGAAATAAAAAATTTAGGATAAAATAAAAAATGGCATTAAATATTGACAGATATTTTACTGAAGAAGGAAAAAATGTCTATGATATGTTTGGCTGGAAAAAAACAGATGTAGATATAATTGATGATAATAATGTTGTTTTATTTAAACAAAAAAACGTGGAACATCCGTCAAAATGGTCTCCTCTGGCTGTAAAAATGTCTGCATCAAAATATTTTTATGGAAACCAAGAAACTCCAAAAAGAGAGGGTTCTGTTAAACAATTAGTTGGAAGAGTAAGTGAAACTTTTGGAAAATGGGCAAAAAAACAAAATTATTTTGAAAATCCCCTGGGGGCTGAAATATTCAAGGATGAAATTGCTTATTTAGCTTTAGACCAAAGGATGGCTTTTAATTCTCCTGTATGGTTTAATGTTGGAGCACGAAGAGAAGAAAGTTTAGATGGACAGCAAAAAGAAGCATATATAATAAATGATTCTGGAAAAGCAGAATTAATTCCAATAGGAAGAGAAAATGAATATCCACAAACTTCTGCATGTTTTATTCTAAAAGTAGGAGATTCAATGGAATCTATAATGGATTTAGCAAAAAAAGAGGCGTTATTATTTAAATATGGCTCTGGAACAGGATCAAATATTTCAACTTTGCGTTCGTCTAGAGAAAGACTTTCTGGCGGAGGAGTTCCTTCAGGACCTTTGGCGTATTGGGCTTTTTGGGATAAAGTTGCAGGAATTGTCAAGTCAGGAGGCAAGACAAGAAGAGCTGCAAAAATGGATATTCTTAATGTATTTCATCCGGATATAATGGAATTTATAACTTCAAAAAGAAAAGAAGAAGAAAAATTACATATACTGACTAATTATGGTATACCTTTTAAAGATGCGCAAGAAAGTGTAAATTATCAAAATACAAATATTTCTACAAGAGCCAATGATGAATTTATGTATGGTGTTGAAGGGGATTTAGAATTGAGAACAATACCTGTTCATAATAAAGAGATGGCTGATAAAATGCCTGTATATAAGGCAAGAGAATTACTTAAAAAAATTGCAGAAAATGCTCATGCTTGTGGAGATCCTGGAATGCAATATGATACCACAATAAATAAATGGCATACTTGCCCTAATTCAGGAAGAATAAATGCCTCTAATCCGTGTTCAGAATATATGTTTATTGATGATAGTTCTTGCAATTTGGCTTCATTAAATTTAATAAAATTTATTGGTGGAAATAATGAATTTAAGATTGATGATTTTGAACATGCTATAGAGATAACTGCAAGAGCACAAGATTTAGAATTTAATAATTCTAGTTTTCCTACTAAAGAAATAGCAGAAAATTCCTATAGATTTAGGCCTTTAGGAATGGGTTATGCAAATTTAGGGGCTATGCTAATGTTCTTAGGAATGCCTTATGATTCTGATGAAGGGAGAGCAACTGCAGCTGCAGTTACTGCTTTGCTAACAAGCAGGGTTTATGAAACTTCTGCTGAAATGGCTGGTAAATTAGGAGTTTTTGAAGAGTTTGAGAAAAATAAAGAACCAATGCTAAATGTTATGAAAATGCATAGAGATGCTCTTAATAACATTGATTGGAAAAAATTGCCTAGGGGTTTTTCAGGATTAGAAGAAAGAGTAAGAAAAAAGTGGGATAGAGTAATTGAACTCGGAGAAATGAATGGTTTTAGAAATTCTCAGGCAAGTGTACTTGCTCCTACAGGAACAATTGGATTTATGATGGACGCTGACACAAAAGGAGCAGAACCAGAAATTGGATTAGTTCAAATAAAAACTATGTCAGATGGAGGAAAATTAACTTTAGTTAACAGCACTGTAGAGCCTGCATTGAAAAGATTAGGCTACTCTAATGAAGATGTAGAGTCTATGAAAAAATATATCTTAGAGCATCAAACAATTGAAGGAGCTCCTGGATTAAAAGAAGAACATCTTCCAATATTTGATTGTGCTTTAAAACCAAGCGGAAAGGGCAAGAGAACAATTTCTTATCAAGGGCATTTGAAAATGATGGCTGCTATCCAGCCTTTTTTATCTGGAGCAATTTCAAAAACAGTAAATCTTTCAAAAGAAACAACTGTTGAGGAGATATATAATATTTATTTAGATGCTTGGAAAATGGGGTTAAAATCTGTTGCTCTTTACAGAGATGGAAGCAAAGAAAATCAGCCATTGAGTTTTGTAAAAAAAGAAAAAAATTTAGAGGGGAAATTTGAGGAAAGGCCGTTAAGAAAAAAACTTCCTACAACTAGAGATGGAAAAATCCATAAATTCGATATTTCTGGGCACGAGGGCTATATGATTATTGGCAAGTATCTAGATGGAACTCCTGGAGAACTTTTTGTTACTATGAGTAAAGAGGGCAGTACTGTTGGCGGGTTAATGGATACTATTGGAACTCTTACATCTTTATGTTTGCAATATGGAGTTCCTTTAGAAGCTCTTGTTAATAAGTTTAAGGAGCAGAAATTTGAACCAAGCGGAATAGTTTATGAGGGACATCCTGAAATAAAAACAGCAACATCAATTATAGATTATATATTCAGGTTCTTAGGAAAAGCTTTTGTTCCAAATAATAAAAAAAATAATCCTGAAAAAATAGAAACATTAAATGCAGAAGCAAAATATGAAAATAGGGAAAAAAAGGATGAAGAAGATAAAATAAGTTTTTCTGAAGAGGAAATGACTGAATCATTTTGTGCTATTTGCAGTTCAAGGATGGTAAAAAGAGGGTATTGCATGTTTGTCTGCTCGAATAAGGATTGTGGTTGGGAAAATCCAAAAGGCTGTGGTGGTTGAAAATAAAAAATGATTTCTATAAAAATTAAAAAACTAAATCCAGATGCAATTATTCCTTGTTATGCTCATAAAGGAGATGCTGGCATGGATATTTTTTCATGTGAGAATTGTATATTGAAGGCAGGTGAAAGAAAAGGAATTTTAACAGGAATTTCTATGGAATTGCCTTTAGGCTATGTTGCTCTTGTATGGGATAAGTCAGGATTAGCATTAAATAAAGGAATTAAAACAATGGCAGGAGTTTGTGATGCGGGTTATAGGGGGGAATACAAGATCGTTTTATTTAATACATCTAGAGAAGAAAATATTAATATAAATAAAGGAGATAAAATTGCGCAAATTCTAATTCAGAAAGTAGAACAATGTGAAATTAAAGAGGTTTCTGAATTGGAAAATAGTTCTCGTGGAGAAAATGGATTTGGAAGCACTGGGAAATAATAAAAAGATTATATCTATTGAAAGATAGGAATATATTTAAAGAAAAAAGAGAAAAATAAAATATGATGATGAAAAATAGTGGTGAAACATGACTAGAAAATTTAAAGACCAAGATTTTTTGACTGACAATGATTTAAGTGTAAGTGTTCTTGGATTTTGGCCTGGAAGAAAAATAAAAAATCTAGAATTGCTTAATAGTTTTCAGGAAAAATATAGCAGAGATTTTTTGGGTGGAGATGAATTTGTTGCATATGCTCAATCTTTAGTTTCTAATGGAATGGATTTTGATGCACTTGAAGAAGAAATGTTAAAAGATATAAGAGATCCAGAAAAAGGAGATATTGGAGAGATTATATTTAAAAAAACTGCATCTGGAATTGGAAGAGGGCATTCTTTAGGAGGGTTATCTGGAGTTGCATTTGGAATTCATGGAACAAAAATGATTGATTCTGGATTGACTGGATTATGTATGTCAAGGTCTTTAGTAACTAGCAGTAGAAGAAGAGAGACAACAACAGAAGAAATTGCAATTCCTGAAGTTTTATTTGATAGAGAAGATTTGCTTAAAGAATATCTTGAAATCTCTAGAGATGTTTTAAGAATGTCATCTGATTTTAAAGATAAATTTGGAAAACTCGGAGGAGTTGAAACTTTTAATAAAGTAATTCCGTATAATAATCCTGCAGATTTGTTTATTGTTCTTCCTTTAGATACACTTTCAACTATTGTTTCTGAAACAAGAGCAGATAATTTAAATCCAAACGGAAGGTTTATTCCCCGAGAGGTTCATACATTAGCAGAAAAATTAGCTGAAATTGAAGAAAGTGTTGGACAAGGAACTATGTTTAGACAAAGAATAGAGGTTCCAAGAGACACTTATTTGCATTATTGTGTTTTTAAGGATCCATCTTCTCCAAATTATTCTTTAGAAAAAGGAATAAAAAATAAAATGAGCATTGATCCTATTGTTATTGAGTGTTTTAAGGATTTTACCTCTGGATTTTATGAGAATTTGAAAATTGTTATTGGGGCTTTTAAAAGAGCAGGGAAAACTAATGATCCTGAAGAGTTACATAAAAGGGCTTTGGAAAGCATGTATGCCTTGAGAAATTTTTCTAATGAATATAATGAAGCAGTAAGGATTAAAATTGCTGATACCTTATCATGGAGAGTTTGGTCTGAACAAAAAAGACACTCTACTTTAAGACAGAATGTAGAGTCAGTTTATTCTGCTGTATATAGGGCAGAAGCAAGAACTAGGGGGTTTTGGGAATTAATAGAAAAAGCGTATAAGGAGAATAATTTTGAAATTATTGAAGGAAAATTAGATGAACTTGAAAAATATATTGTTATTGATGAAAGAATGAAAAAATCTCCTGAATTGATTATTCCTTATATTTATCATACTGCAAGGCAATTAAAATTTTATGATAAACTCTTAGAAGAAGGAATTGAAGAAAGAGATGCTTTGTATATTGCTCCTAAAAATATAAGAGTTAGGACTTTAGAGAATTATGATTTAGCGAATTTAGTTGATTTAGAATTGCCTTTGAGACTATGTGATACATGTGAGCCAGAGAGAAAAGCAAGTTCGTGGAAAAAAAGAGAGAAAATTTTAGAAATTGTTCCGGAATTAGAAAGGCTTATTCAGCCAAAATGCAATATTGGATATTGCACAGAAGGAAAATATTGTGGAAATGTTTTGAGATTTAGAGACGACTATAATCAAGAATTACATAAAGAAGTTAAAACAGCTATGTTGGGAAGATAAGAAAACTTTTATAAACACGTCTTTTTCTAATAAGTATATATGAGAGGAATTATCAGATTAAAATGCCAGAGCAAAATATTAAAGAGCTTACAAATGGAGAATTTGAGAAATATATTGAAAAAGGAATTGTAGTCATTGATTTCTTTGCAGAGTGGTGTATGCCTTGTCTGATGATGGAGCCAATTATTGAGGATTTGGCAGAAACATTCACTGGAAAAGTAAAATTCGGAAAAGTGAATGTTGGAGATAATCAAACTCTTGCACAAAAGTTCAAAATAATTTCTATACCTAATTTTATTATTTTTAAAAATGGAAAACAAGCAGGCCAGTTTATTGGCTCTATGTCTGCTGAAGATTTTGGGGAAAAATTGAAGGGGTATTTGTAGAGAAGCTTTTTGATTAATTAGGGGGTTTACATTGGCAGTCGATTGGAGAGCAATTAGAAATGAAGTATATTTGAAGGCAATTGCCTATAATTTAAGACTTAGTTCAATTGAGATCTTCAACAGAGCCATTTAATAGCAAATATTTAAATAGGAACATCTCTAAAATAAATAATGGTAAAAGCTTATTTAATAGCAAATTATGTTTCAGATGGGCAATTTTCCGGTGAATTCGCAATTGGAGTAACGAATTATCGGGGCGAAAGAACAAGTGGGTTTTTTCCAGCATCTTCTGTAAAAGATGGGAAATTGGAAGTTAAAGTTTTAATGAAGCAAGGAGATAAAGTTAGTGTTAAAGTCCCAGGAAGATTTATTGAAGGTAGAGAAGAAGCAGGTACAGGAGATAATATTATTGTTAAAACAAACTCTCTTTCTTTTGAATAAATCAACACTTTTTTAAACATAGTTCTATATTACTTTTATATGGCTTCGTAGCTCAGCCTGGTTAGAGCACTAGCCTTTTAATTCGTATGAGGAACCTAGGTTCCTCCTAACAAGTCACCACCTCCTCTAAGAGAAGGTGATAAAGGACAGCTAGGTGTCGGGGGTTCAAATCCCCTCGAGGCCATATTAATTAATTCCCCTATATCTGATTCTTTGTCCAAATTGCAAATCTATTTATTGGAATAAACCAAAGAGAAAGAGCAATTAATTTTTTAAGTCAAATAACTCCCGCTTACGTTACAACGCATTAAAAGCGTATGGGGGTTCATGACATATGTCCTGATCTTATACACAACGCATTAAAGGCGGCTTTGCACAATAACTAGATGACTTTTTGTGCAAGAATGACTTTATTGTGCAAAGCCATTAAAAGCGAAAGGTTTTTAAATTAAATTTTGATAATTTTTAGTATTGTAAAGTTGTTAAATTGCTATTAAAATTTATGCCTCATAGCAGAAAATTTTAAATACCTAAAAATTCACAACTTTGTGCTAATAAATTTCATGCCTTCCATCCCCTAAAACTATTTAAAAATTATATAAAATGCATATTCTTCAACCAAAACATTCAAAAACGAGCGAGAAAGAAGTTCATGAAATTTTAGTAAAATTAAATGTTTCTAAATCGCAATTGCCAAAAATTCTTTTAACAGATCCTGCACTTCCTGAAGGGTGCAATGTTGGAGATATAATTAAAGTAGAAAGGAAAGAAGATAGTAAAGTTTTCTTTTATTATCGTGTTGTTGTTTAATTTCTGAAATGGATAAACACTTAATCGTAAAAAAATATCTTGAGGAACATTCTCTTGTAGAATCAAACATAATTTCTTTCAATGAATTTATAGATAAAAAAATTAAGGAGATTGTTGAAGATCTCTCTGGAAACATGAACTCAGAAGACTTTGAAATAACATTTGGAAAAATTGAAATAGGAAGACCACAAGTTATTGAAGCAGATGGAAGCACTTCCCTAATAACTCCTGCTGAAGCAAGACTAAGAAATTTAACTTATTCTGCCCCGATTCATCTTGAAATAAGCGTTAGAAAAGGAGAACAGACTGATTCTCAAATTGTTGAAATAGGAAAAATTCCTATATTAGTGAAAAGCAAAAACTGCAACACCCATGGAATGTCAAAAGAAGAATTGATAAAAAACTACAATGATCCATTGGATACAGGCGGATATTTTATAATTAATGGAAATGAAAGAGTAATGATAATGGTAGAAGATTTGGCTGAAAACCAGGCTTTTATTGAAAATGATTCTAAAGGAAATTTGATGTTGAGAATGTTCTCGTTAAAAGGAACTTATAGGATTCCTGTTTCAATAACAGAAAATAAAGAAGGACTTTTTGAAATCTCTTTCAGCAGATTCAAAAATATTCCTGCAATAATTATCCTAAAATCTCTTGGATTAATAAAAGAATCAGAAATATCCAAGCTGATAGGAAAGGAAACAGACAGCGTTATTGTAAATCTCTACGAATTTGCAAATATAGCAACTTCTGAAGACGCAATGATGTATATTGCAGAGAAAACTGCATTGCAAGGAACAAAAAAAGAAATTCTTGATAGAGTTAAACAGAGGATTGATTCATATTTATTCCCCCATATGGGACAGAAAAAAGAGGATAGAATTAAAAAAGCAATAACATTATGCAAACTTATAAAACAATTTTTAATTGCAAAAGATAATCCTCAATTAAGGACAGATAAAGACCATTATGCGAATAAAAGAGTGAGGCTTTCCGGGGATTTACTTTCAAGTTTATTCAGGGTTAATTTAAGCATTTTAATGAGAGATGTCCAATATTCTCTTCAGAAAGCATCAAAAAGAAAAAAATTTTTCTCGATAAGAACTATAGCAAAATCAACTTTATTCTCACATAGAATTGAATCAGCAATAGCAACAGGAAGCTGGACAGGAGAAAGGTCTGGAATTACACAAAATATGGATAAGACAAATTATCTCGCTACAATTTCACAGTTACAAAGAGTTTCTTCTATGCTTCCAGGAGAGCAGGAGAATTTTAAAGCAAGAACCCTTCATCCAACCCACTATGGCAGATTCTGCCCAATTGAAACACCAGAAGGAACAGAGATCGGACTTAGAAAAAATCTTGGAATTTTGGCTAAAGTTTCCACAATAGTGGATTTAGATTTAAATAAATTTATGAAAATGCTAGAATCAATTGGATTAAATAAAGAAATAAGCGGTACAGAAGTTTTCTTTAATGGAATATTTATCGGAAGTGTGCTTAAACCTAAAGAATTTGTTGAAGTTATTAAATATAAAAGAAGAAACAATGAACTTCCTATACAAATGAATTTCAGAAACGATGAAACTCTGCAGACAGTTGTTATTTCTACTGAACCAGGAAGAGTTTTAAGGCCTTTGATAATTGTAGAAAATGGAATTTCAAAACTTACAAATGAACATTTAGTTGAATTAGAGCAGGGAAATTTGAAATGGAATAATCTTGTAGAAAAAGGAATAATTGAATATCTCGATGCTGGTGAGGAAGAAAATTGTTTGGTTTCATTATATAAAGAAGAAGTAACTCCTGAACACACTCATCTTGAAATTGATCCTATGGACTTGCTTGGAGTTGTTACAAGCTTAGTTCCTTATGGAAATCACGACCAGAGTTCAAGGCTTAACAGAGGAAGCAAGACACAAAAGCAGGCTTTAGGTTTGTATGCTGCAAATTATCCCTGCAGATTAGATACAGATGTAAGCATTTTAGAATATCCGCAAAAACCAGTTGTTAGAAGTTTTGTTTATGATACTTTGAATACATATCCTGCAGGACAAAATCTTGTTGTTGCTATAATGACTTATGAGGGATATAATATGGAAGATGCACTTGTATTAAATAAAGGAAGTCTTGATAGGGGAGTTGGAAGAAGCTATTATTTCAGGCCTTATTCTGCAGTTGAAATGAATTATGCAGGAGGATTAAAAGACGAAATATTAATCCCAGACAAAGATACTTCTGGATATAAAATGGAATCTAGTTATAGATTGTTAGAGAATGATGGTATAATTTTCCCTGAAGCAGAAGTTAATGAAGGAGATGTATTAATTGGCAAGATTTCTCCGCCAAAATTCTTGTCTGAAGCAAGAGAAATTTCAATCAAAACAAAAAAAGAAGCCAGTGTTTCTATGAGGCAGGAAGAAAGCGGAGTTATAGACGCTGTTTTTATCACAGAAGATGGAGAAGGAAATAAAATTATTCATGTAAGAACAAGAGATCAGAGAATTCCGGAATTAGGAGATAAGTTTGCTACTGCTCATGGTCAGAAAGGAGTTATTGGTGCAATTATTCCTGAAGAAGATATTCCTTTTACCGCAAGCGGAATCAAGCCAGATGTAATTTTCAATCCTCATGGTCTTCCAAGCCGTATGACTGTTGGTTATCTTTTAGAATTAATGGCGGGAAAGGTTGGATGTTTGAAGGGAGAGGTTATGGATGGAACTTCATTTTCAGGGGTAAGTAAAAAAGAATTAGAAGAGAAAATGAAAGAATTAGGATTTAGATATGATGGTAAAGAAACAATGTATAATGGCATTACAGGAAAAAGAATGGAAGCTAAAATATTTGTTGGAAATTTATATTATTTAAAATTAAAATATATGGTAAGAAACAAAATCCATGGAAGAGCTTCTGGAAAAGTTGCATTGCTTACAAGACAGCCTGTAGAAGGAAGGTCAAGAGGAGGAGCCTTAAGATTAGGGGAAATGGAGCAACAGGCATTAGTTGCACATGGAGCATCATTATTATTAAAAGAAAGATATGATTCTGATAAAGTAACCCTGCATATATGTTCAGAATGCGGAAGCATTGGAATAAATGACACAATAAGAAACAGAATTATCTGTCCATTGTGCGGAAGCGAGCATGTCGAGCCAGTGGAAATATCTTATGCTTTCAAATTATTAATAGAAGAATTACAAGGATTGCATATACACACATCATTCAATTTAAAGAATAAATATGATAAGTAAGATGGAAAAAAGAAAATTTGTTAAAAAAAATTTGTTTGAATTAATTGGATTAGCAATATGTGCATGGAATATTAGTTACTTTGGATATGCAGATTATAAAATAACTAAAAATTTAATTGATAGCGCTTATGTAACTGAAACTATAGTTCCTGAAACACCGAGATTATCTTCAGATAAAATATATTCAATTCACCCTATTCCTGGGACAGATAGATTAGAAATAAATGTAACTCCTATAAATAAAAATTTAGAAAACAAATAAAAAATGGTAGAAAAACCAATAAGAAAACAAATTAAGGAAATAAGCTTTGTTTTGCTTAATCCTGAGCAGATTAGAAAATTATCAGTTGCAAAAATTGTAACTCCTGAGCTCTATGATATCGACGGATATCCTGTTGATGGCGGATTAATGGATCTAAAGCTTGGAGCTATTGATCCTGGAGTAAGATGCAGAACTTGCGGCGGAAGATTAAAGGAGTGTTTAGGACATCCTGGAGGTATAGATTTAGCAAGAGCTGTAATTCATTTGAAATATGTTCCTATAATAGAAATGGGATTGAAATGTTTCTGTGTAGAGTGTGGAAAATTATTAATTAAAGATAAAGATATGAATAAATATACTCCTGCTCAAAAAGCAAAAAAGGCAAAAGATGCAAGCAAGTGCCCGTACTGCGGAGCTGAACACGAAAAAATAAAATTAGACAAACCTACTAACTTCTATGTTGGAAAGAAGAGATTATTTCCTACTGAAATAAGAGAAATGCTGGTAAAGGTTCCTGATGAGGAATTGAAAAAAATAGGAATTAATGTAAAAACTTGCAGGCCAGAGTGGGCTGTTTTAACTTCCCTATTAGTTCCTCCTGTAACAGTAAGGCCAAGCATTATTCTTGAAACAGGTGAAAGAAGTGAAGATGATTTAACGCATAAACTCTCTGATATAATAAGAGCTAATCAAAGACTTTGGGAAAACTTAAATGCTGGTGCCCCGGAAGTTATTATTGAAGATTTATGGGATTTATTGCAATTTCATATAACAACTTTCTTTGATAACACAGTTTCTAGAATTCCTCCTGCAAGGCATAGAAGCGGACAGCCATTAAAAACAATCACAGAAAGAATTAAGGGCAAGGAAGGAAGAATAAGAAAAAACCTTGCTGGCAAGAGAGTAAACTATTCCGGAAGAACAGTGATTTCTCCTGATCCTTATTTGAATATAAATGAAATTGGTGTCCCTATTGAAATTGCAAAAACTGTTACTGTCAGCGAGACTGCTACTGATTTGAATATAAAAAGATTAAAAAAACTTATAGAATCAGAGGATTATCCTGGAGCTAATTACATAATAAGGCCAGATGGAAAAAGAAAGAAAATTACTCCTGATTTAAAAGAAGAAATTTTAAATGAGTTAGTTACTGGTTATAAAGTTGAGAGGCATTTACAGGATGGGGATATTGTTTTATTTAATAGACACCCGAGCCTTCACAGAGGAAGTTTAATGGCTCATTATGTAAAAGTTCTTCCAGGAAGAACTTTCAGACTGCATCCTGCTGTAGCTTTCCCATACAATGCAGACTTTGATGGTGATGAGATGAATATTCACTCTCCTCAAACAGAAGAAGCAAGAGCAGAAGCAAAAATACTTTTAGATGTAAAGAATAATTTGATTTCCCCTAAGAATAATACCAACATGATTGGTACTATTTCAGACGCTGTTACTGGAAATTATCTTTTAGGTTTAAGAAAATTGACAAAAGAAGATGCAGATCAGATTTTATTTGGATCAGGAATAATTCCCTCATTCAGCAAAAAAATAATAGATGGAAAAGAAATAATTTCTGCTGTGCTCCCTAATAAAGTCAACTATGGCGATAAATCAAAGAATTGTTTAGGAAAAGACTGCAAACATTATGAAAATTGCAGAAAAACAAAATGTGAAGATAATGCTTATGTCAAAATTGAGGATGGGGTGTTTATAAGCGGAAATGTGGATAAAAATACTTTCTGTGTTGAAGATGGCTTGTTAATTAAAGTAATGGATAAGCAGGTTGGGAGAGTAGAAACAATGCGTACTATAAAAGATATATTTGCTTTAGGGACAAATTATCTTTCTAATATTGGAATCACAATATCGGTTGAAGATTTAGATTTGAATGAAGAAGTAATAAAACAAGGAGAGGAAATTGTCAAGAAAGCAGAAGAAAAAACAAACGAGCTGATAGAAGCGTGGAGAAATAAAACTCTTGAAATTATTCCAGGAAAAAACGAGGAAGAATCAAGAGAAATAAAAATCCTTCAGGTTTTGAATGAAGTTAGAACAAAAATAGGTAAGATAGTCAAGCAAGAATTTCCTGACAATAATCCTGTTAGTTATATGATTAAATCTGGTGGCGGAGGAAATATACTTAATGTAACCCAGATGGCATGTTGTGTTGGACAGCAGGCGATGAATGGAAAAAGAATTGATATTGGATATACAGGAAGAACTTTATCATTCTTCAAGAACGGAGATTTATCTCCAAGAGCAAGAGGCTTCATAAATTCTCCTTTTATAAAAGGATTAAGGCCTGATGAATTTTTCTTTGGAGCAATAACAGGAAGAGATTCATTGATGGATACTGCATTGAGAACTCCAAAATCTGGTTATTTGTATAGGAGATTAGCAAGTGCATTGCAAGATTTGAGAGTAGAATATGATAAAACAGTAAGAGACGGAAACAACAATATTATACAATTCAAATATGGTGATGATGGTTTGGATGTAGCAACACAGCATCTTGAAGAAGAAATACAGCCGGGAGAGGCAATAGGAATAGTAACTGCCCAGAGCTTTGGTGAACCGTCAACACAAATGGCTCTTAATGTATTCCACTTTGCCGGAGTAGCCGAGATGCAGATAACTACAGGACTTCCAAGACTTATAGAAATATTTGACACAAGGAAAAAACCTTCTTCACCTAAAATGGAAATTTATCTTGAAAAAGATTATAATGACGATAAAAACGCCAGAATATTTGCCGAGAAGATAAAAGAAGTCATTTTAAAGGAAATTTCATCTCAAGTAAGCATAGACTTTAGTGACAAGAAAATTGAAATAAAAATAGATGATAAATCATTAAGGCAGATTCATATGTCTATGAAAAAAGTGGTTGAAAGATTAATTGACAGTGGATTTAAAGTTAGAGAAAAATCAGATTCAGTTGTTCTTGATGTAAAAGACTCAAACTTCAAAGAAATTTACAGGCTAAAAGAGAAAATAAAATCAACATCCATTTCTGGAGTAAAAGGAGTAAAACAAATTCTAATAGTAAAGAGAGGAAAAGACTTTGTTATACAGACTCTTGGAACAAATCTTAAAGATATGCTTAAAATGAAAGAAATTGACAAAGAAAGAATAATTTCCAATGATTTATTTGAAGTTGCTGAAGTATTTGGGATAGAGGCTGGAAGGCAATTAATTATTAATGAAATAAAAAATGTAATTGAAACTCAAGGACTTGATATTGATATCAAACATTTGAAGTTAGTTGCTGATTCAATGTGCAATAGTGGAGTGATAAGGGGGGTTACGAGAATGGGGATTATTGCACAAAAATCTTCTATACTTGCAAGAGCAACATTTGAGACTCCTGTAAAACAATTCGTAAATTCAACTGTCAAGGGAACAAAGGATAAATTAGCAAGTGTAATTGAAAATATTATATTAAATCAGCCTGTCCCTATTGGTACAGGGCTGCCTGGTCTTCTTGTAAAAGTTATCGGCCCTTTAATTAAAGAAGAGAAAGATAAAAAAATAGCCAGCAAAAAAATAGTTGAGAGAGCAAACAAATAAGAGTATTAAAAAGATATAACAATATGGAATGTAATGTTAGAATTCATCTTTGGCATTCATCAGATAAAAAATTTGGGGGTTATCACTATTATGAATCAGAAAGATTTTGTGATTTTCAGATAGAAATTCCAAAAGAATTTTATCCTGTAGGAGAAATTAAATCACTAACATTGGGGCCATTTGCTATTCAAGACGTACAAGGAGGAAATAGAAATTTTTCTTTGCCTTTAGGAAATGTTGAGAGAGTTGAATACCCCTTAAATAAAAATCCTCTCATACATACTAAATTGCTTGGTTCTAGCGTTGTTATGAGTTTGTATCCACTATTTCATTGCAGTGGAAGTAAGGAAGATGAAGATAAATTAACTTTTGAAATATATAGAAGGATATTACAAAAAATAAAAAAGTCTAGATTAGTCCCCCATAATAATCAATTAGAAATTTCGTTGGGGGATATAAATCCATTATTGACTTTACATTAAAAAACAAACAAATAACAATACGTTTATAAATAAATTAAAACTCAAAAAGAAATGGGGAATACAATTGATATGCAGGATATGAGGTACATAAATCTCTTTGGAAAAATTACTCAGGTGAATACAAGATTCTGCTTCAAATATAATGATATGATAATATTTGCTGTTCCGGAAAAATTAATTTCCAAGGCAATTGGACTTGGCGGAAAAAACATAAAAAAAATAAGCGGGACACTAAATAGGAAAATAAAAGTCATAAAAAGTTTGAATGGGGAAGAGGATGCAAGAAGATTTATTGCAGATATTGTCAGCCCTGTAACTTTTAGGGATTTAGAGATTAGAGAAAATGAAATAATAATTGCTGCAGGAAGCCAGAATAAGGCTGCTTTAATAGGAAGAAATAGAAGAAGATTTATTGAACTGCAGAAGATTGTTAAAAATTATTTCAGCAAAGACTTAAAGATTATTTAGGGATAAATTTAAAAACCGAATTTGTTAATTTAACCTATTCATAATTGTTGAATTTAAATTCAAAATAAAACTGCGCCTACGCGCAGAGTATATTAAATATTTTGAATACAACGAAAATCTTTTCAAGATTTTCGAGCTTTCAAATTTCAGGGAAACCGAAGAGGAAATTCAAAGTGGGATTAAAAAATGCTAAAAAATTTATAAAGAATAGAAAAAAATCTAGATGGAAAGATAGAAAATTCACAGTGAGAACTCTAAATCTTTATGCAAAATCAGACCCATTAGAAGGGGCGAATCAAGCAAAGGGGATAGTTCTTCAAAAAGTTCAAAAAGAAGCTAAACAGCCGAACTCAGCGATGAGAAAATGCTGCAAAGTTCAGCTTACAAAAAATGGAAGATCAATCACTGCATTTATCCCTGGAAATCTCGCTCAAAGATTCATCGATGAGCACGATGAAGTTTTAGTGCAAAGAATTGGAGGAAAACAGGGAAGAAGCAAGGGAGATATTCCTGGAGTCAGGTATCAAGTTATTAAAGTAAATGATCAGCCATTACACAGGCTTGTTAATGGGCAGATAGAAAAGGGTAGACGTTGAAAATGAAACATTTTCAGGCATTTAAATTTCAGGATAAATTAAAATAAGATAAAATGACAATAGGATATGAATCTGTTAATTTAGAAAAAGAATTGGAACTGCTTAGTTGGAATTCTCACGATATTAAAAGAAGCACTGCTTCTGAATCTGCACATCCAAATTTAAGTTTTAGTTTAGATATTTATTGTTTGAATGGGACATATAAAGCAAGAGTGAATCTATTAGAGGATTTAGTTGCTTCAAAAAGAATTATTACAAAATTAATTAAAAGAAAAGAAACTCTTTATTTTTTTGATAATGGCGGAGTTGTAAGAGCAGATAATGAAACTGAAGTGATATCCTTAACTGCGAATGTCAGACCATCAGATAGAGTTAAACTTGAGAGCAGTATAACTTTAGGTGTTTAAAATGGATGAACAAATACCATATGTTGAAGTAACTGAGACAAGATCATTAAAAACTAATAGAATCATACGTACAAAGAAAATCACTGCCAAAACTAAAGAATCATTTGAAGAAGTTAAAGATTACCTTAGAACAATTTCAAGAGATTGCACAGAAGAAAAAGAGAAAGGTTTTACTTATTATATAATTAACCAACAAAAAAATTGTGTTGGAATTGCTAAGGATAATGATTTAAGTTTATTATTAACAGATAGTCTTGATCAAGAAACAATTGATGTTTTAGAAGAATATGCAGGAGGAAAATTAGAAGAGAGATAATAAAATGGCAACAAAAAATTACAAAGTTGATACAGAAACATATTCAGATATTATAAGATATCTGATGAATAAATATGGTGGAGAAATAAAACAAAAAGAAGAGGGGAATATATTAATATGTCAAACACCTCAAGGAAATATGAAAGCAAATGTGCCATTAATTAGAAAAGAGGGAAGATGCATCGAGATGGTGTTTGATGATTTAGATAAGGAACTTTTTTTAGAATTAAATGAAAGATTTAGATTAGAAGATACAAAATAAAAATGGAAGAACAAAAAATTAAATTCAAGATTTTTGATTTATATGATTTAAGCGAAATTAAAGTAGCTGACGATGGGTTGCAACCTATGATTAATTTAGATCAAAGGTTAATTCTCAAAAGCCATGGAAGAAACATGCAAAAGATGGGAAAAGCCAAAATAAATATTGTTGAGAGATTAATGAATAAAATTGGTGTTGCTGGACATAGAGGGAAAAAGCACAAGATTGAAATGGGAAGTTCGACAGGAAAATATACTACCAATATGAAACTAGTTTTAGATGCTTTAGAAATAGTTGCAAAAAAAACAGGAAAAAATCCTGTTGAAGTTTTGGTCAAGGCAATAGAGAATGCTGCTCCTAGAGATGAAATTACAGTTATAGAATATGGTGGAGCTCGTTACCCGCAGGCAGTTGATGTTTCACCTATGAGAAGAGTTAATCTTTCTTTGAAATTTTTAATTCATGGAGCCGGAGACAAATCTTTTGGAAAAAAGAAACCATTTGCGCAGGCATTGGCCGAAGAAATAATTATGACTTATGAGAGAAATGGAGAAAGTTTTGCCTTGAAAAAAAAGAATGAATCAGAGAAGCAAGCTGATAGTGCGAGATAAAAATTAATCTCACCCAACATTAAATACTGTATGTTCTTTTATATGGGACCTTACATCTATTGTTGTTTTAAGGATAACTAAAAACATTATAATTGCTGATGGGGCTTTAAAAAAACCAATTAAAAATGCACCAAATATTATCGTGAAATGCATTACAACTATTCTTGAATAAGGTTGTGTAAATAATTGATTTATAGAAATTTTATCGTATTCTCTATTCTTTAAAAAATTATTATAATATGAAAATCCATGGCTTATAAACAAGGAAATAATTCCAATAGAAACTGAAAATATTATATCTGAGATATTTAAAGCTAATTTATCTTGAAAAAGAGAACTTATAGCAAAAATAAAAATAAGATGGCCAAACATGAAACCCCCAAAATGAATTATAAAAAATATTTTAAAATAATGGGTTAAATTTGTTGTAGGGTTAAAATTAAGATATGCATTGGCTTTGGAATTTTCATTTATAGATTTATTAGTTTTTATCATTTTTAGTATATTATAAAACCCGATTATAGCACTTTCAATCCAGTATAAAATTAAAATCATAAAAATATTCCAATTAAAAAATAAAACTCCCATCAATGGGATTGAATTCGCAATAATTAATACTGTTATTGAATATTTAAGTGATGGTATTGTATTTTTTTGCATAGAGGTAATAATTTAAGGAAGTTTTTAATCTTTTCTAGAGTGTTAAGTAAACTCTGAATCTTAACATAAAAAATTATCTTAAAATATACTGCTCCTTCGTCGCAAATCGATAAAATCAAGATAATAAAAGAAACATCCTTGATAATTATAATTAAAAGTGGTTTTTTTGATTATCAATCTAAGAAATATCACGAGTGAAAACGAGTGCAAAATGTTAAGTTATAGACTGGACTTAACATAGAGAAAACATTTAAAAAGCAAATTTTACAATAAATTTTATTCTATTATAGTCAAGGACATTAATTTTTACCAATTTCGTCGTTGACTATTTAGGGAAAGACATAAATCTTTCAATATAGTTTATAAATAGAGACTATTTATTATATAAAATGGCGGTAAACAAAATCAAAGATTTTGAACTTCCATTTTATATAAAGGAATGTAAACAATAAAATGGCAGTAAACAAAATCAAAGATTTTGAACTTCCATTTTATATAAAGGAATGTAAACAAT